>Ga0182745_1000148_pt1 | contig 97428 bp, 74 predicted proteins | sample eDN3rd30CKraftBY_FD_128523 | JGI IMG/M metagenome (GOLD analysis project Ga0182745, IMG submission 128523) | Enriched backyard soil microbial communities from Emeryville, California, USA - eDNA 3rd pass 30_C Kraft BY (version 2) (version 2) | ecosystem: Environmental > Terrestrial > Soil >...
ACCGGGGTTCAAATTTTCTTTTTTTCCATGAGCGGGCCCGTGGTTGCGTCGCCCCTTTTTGTTGGGGCCCCCCCCCCCCCACCCCCCCCGCAAGGGTAAAGGCGAGTAAGTGTGGTATTTGTAAGTAAAATGTACTTGTTGGTTGCTGGGGCAGGTATGATAAATACAGGAGTGGTGTGGAAATGGAAGTGAAATTTGCACTGTGCTTGGCATTCTTATTCGTGATATTGTCGCCAGCCCCAGGTACCGGTGAGGAGACGGTAGTTGGCGACATTCAACTCGCAGCACATGAAGGCGAGCGAATTCGTCTCAAGGCAACGAGTATTGATCTCGGAACTCGCAAGCTGGATGAGCCCCCAGAATGGGATTTTGTGCTAGTTAATTCTTCTGGTTTCGACCTGCGCGTCGACCGGATCACGCTCCCTTGCAAATGTACATCTGTCGCAATTTCGTCCGACGAGTGGACTTCCGGTCAGTGTATCGATGTAAAGATAAAAGTAGATCGCAAGCCTGCTGATGCTGATGGATTCGGGCACACTGTGTTAGTGCATTTCAAAGAGCCAGGCCAGATTGATCCCCTAAGGTTGGTTTGCACGGGTCGCTGGGAAACGCCATTTGCTGTGGTTGAAACAGTAAAAGTAGATTGGGATCGAGGCAGAAATGACTTTGTAGAACTTTGCAAAATTAAGACCCGAGGTGATTACGACCCAGGGAGACTGATTCTTTTGGCATCTGACAACGTGGTCGCTGATTGGCGCGAACAACGCGGTGTGAATCATTCAACGCTTGAGGTTAAGCTTGTTGATAGTTGTGCCAGAATTATGCACTCTGTGTTTTTGAGATATACAGGCGACAAGCCTGATGGCAATTCCGTTTTATACGAGCGAGTTGTCAATCTCGACCTTCGTGGCGAGCAAGATAGCTTTCGCGTGTTTCCGAAGTTAATAGGCACATCGGGTGTTGAGGGCGATATTATCCTCAGGATTTACAATCCGCTATTGGATGAAAGCAACACGGTGGCCGCCGCGTGCATCACGTCCGGCGACTGCAGCGTGGATGCAACATCAATTGTGAGAGTCCAGCCGAGCCTCTATACCGTTGCTTTTGATCCGCATGCAATTCAGGAGCTGGGGCCCAATATGCTTTCCTTGATAATTACGACTAGCGATGGAGAAAAATCCACCATTCTTTTAAAGAGGTAAGCGACTATCTGTACGATGCCACTTCATGGCCGTGGCTGGTAGTTAACTCGTTCGCGCGGTACAAAAACGCCGCCACACCGATACGGCGTGAATTGCGGGCTGGTTAAGCAATGTGCAAACATTACCGGCGGCTCGCGCCGCCGGCAGGAATCTGCCGCCCTCCGGTCTGGCTCCACCAACCGCCCGAAGGGCAAAGCCAATACACTTGCGAACAGCGGCTGCCTTTTTCGTAGCCTAAAATGAACGTCACTTTCGTGTCATTGTGAAATCTCCTCAGGTGAAAATCGCTAACCGCGGGGAGATTTATAGTCTCAGAGAGGCTGTACACGGGCGGCAGGCAGCGGCGCGGTTGAATTAAGGGGTGATGGGCTCGGGTTGGGCGACTTCTTGCTCCATGTTGTAGGGGAGCCGCCAGACGCGATCGCCCTGCTTGTTGGCAAAGTACAGATGAGAAGGTGAGAGTTCATCAGGATTCCCATCGGCCCAAAAAGCATAGAAGTCGTCGTGGGCATTCACAGGGCGACGGATGTAATGATGGTTGGTAGGGCTGTTGTGCGTGACATCGCGCTGCTTTGTCCAGGATTTGCCTTGATCGTCGCTGCTCCAGATGGCCACTTCACCACCTGAACCCCAACGCTGCGGTCCGGGTACGGCGGGGGCAAAGATCCGCCACTGGGAATCTTCGATGTGGAGTGAGCCGACGTCGTAGTTGTGCGTGGTGCGGGTCACTTCGCTGAACTGCCAGGCCTTACCGTCCCAGCGGGCGATGGTCTGGAAACGTGGCTCTCCTGCTGGTCCCGGTTGATGGTGTGCTGAAGTGACATAGGAAATCACCGGATGGCCAGCGGCGTCCAATTGGGTGTCGTTGATATACACCAGCCGCCCTTCGGCCTCATAATTTCGCACCAGCGCCGGATTGTGCGGATCTTCTAGTGGCAGTTCCAGTGGTGTGCCATCGACGGTTTGCCAGGTGCGTCCCATGTCGCGGGTTTCGGCATAGTAAAGATCGGTTCGCCGATCGACACTTCCTTCTGGATGCCGCATGAAGGCCGTGATGATCCGCTCGCCAAATTGATTGCTGACCTGATAGTGGCCGCGCATGCCGGCCAACTTCACCGGTTCGCTCCAGGTTCGTCCGTCGGCGCTGGTTTCGAAGTAAAGTTCGCGGCCGCGCGTGTACTTGGTGTTGAGATGGATGAAGCCTTTGCCGGGGATCCACCATGCTTGCGGATATGTAAATTCGCCTTGATAAACCTGTTCAAAAGCATCGGTGCTATAAGGATTCACGCTGCGATAGATGAACCCGGGGCGGTGGCGGCCGCGGCCGCTGATAAAGACCCAAAGATGCCCATGTTCGTCGATAGTAAGACTTGGATTGTCGTGCGGATCGTCGACTCCCTGCTTGTCGTGGACGATCGTCGGCCGCGGGACCAGACCGGTGCGATGGTCGTAGTGAGAGGCCATTGCCAGCAGGTAACGTTCACCGCCGCGGCTGCCGCCATAAACGAAGAACGTCTTCTCGACCTCTGGAACATGGATCGCGATGGGGACGTGATTGGCCGTGTAGGTACCCAGCCCGCCTGAGTACTTATCACCGTGCTCGCTGCGCTGGCCGAGCGTAAACCAGATCCCCTGATAGCCGGGATGCTTTTGGTCGGCGATGACCGGTTGGTTCTCCTGCTGGAACGTGGCGACGGGAGCGCTTACGAAGGCACCCTTCCAGGCCGGTTCTTCCAGTCCCGCCTGTTTCCAGTGCGCGATCGTTCCTTCAGCCAGCGAAGCGGAGTCGGTGCCGCGGGCCACTTCGGCCGCTTGCTCGGCAGTCAGCGCGCGGTTCCAGATGCGGATGTCCTCGAGTTGGCCATCGAGGACGCGGTTGCCGGGTTCCAGTGCGCCGAGGTACAGTGGCCGGTCGCTGCGGGGCACACGACCTGGAGCGGCGGTCGTGCCAACCAGTTTGCCATCGACGTACAACCGGATCTGCTGGCCGTCGTAAGTTCCCAGATAATGCACCCACTGGTTGGTGGGCGGTGCGGGCGCGCTGGCGTGTGCGTATTGTCCCTCGGCGTATTCGACGAGCATCCGTACTCGGCCGTCGAACAGGTACAGCGTGAACAACTCACTGGCCGCGCCCCGGTTGAGGAACACCTGCGACCCAGACGTCTGCCGTAGGTTCACCCAGGTGGCGATGCTAAAGGTATCTAGGTCAAAGCGCGCTGCATCCTCGACCACGGCGTGCGAACTTGTTCCGTTAAAGACGACACCGCTTTTGGGCGTCGCCGCATCGGCAGAGGAGGCCACATGCGCCATCAACCCCAACACGAAGGCGCCAAGCACCACGAACGACGTGAGCTGGGTGATTGGATTAGTCATGTTGAATCCTTCAATGGTGCTCGCGCTCGGGTTTGTGAGAACCGGACGCTAACGCATGCCGGCTGATTGAATTTCGACCAAGATGGGACGCAATGCTGCCTAGGAATTGGTATCCGCCGCAGCCATGGAATTTCGCGGCTTAGCGGAACCGCTGAGCTTTAGGGTAACTGGAAAGTCTCACCGCCCTCGATGGACCCCATCGCACGCCATACCTCTAGGCCGATCGTTTCGGTTACGAAGCGCACCGAGCCGTCGCACATTGCCACTTGCACGCCGCCAGGATGCCGACTTCGCGAGGCGGCGGTCTCGGTACTTCCATTGATCGGGACGCACGGCAGATTCAACTGGGGCTGGTTGGCAGACGTGGGACACTGGGTAGCGCGAATGTTATCCGGGACTGCGCTATTGGGAGTGTTGAGGGTGAAGATCCATGAGGCGCCGGGAAAGTCACGCCAATAGGTTCCGCGAAACGGTCCGTCCTCCCGTGCCTCACGCAGCATCTCTCCAAATGCCAGCGTATTGCTTGTGCCATCGAGGACATGGGCGATGCTGACCGGTCGGTAACCAAAGGCGGCTGGTTGGTGATCCGCATTGAGCGTGCGGGTTGCGCCCTTATTCAAATTGCCAAAAAATACGCCGTAATTCCCTCGGGCATGGAACCCATCGGCGCTGCTCTGGATCGCGGCCCCACGTCCGTCGCTGGGGCACTGCATGCCCGGAACCACATGGGCCGCTGGAGCGTCTCGCGTCCCAGCATTCTGCGGCAAGTCCATGATCCGGCCGTTGGATGCATGGGTCACAAAGTCGAACCGTTCGAATGTCGCCTGCTGTTCCAGGTAAGGGTAGAGATGGATGGCCCAGGTCAGCCGCGGGTAGGAAAACTCGGCCCCCAGATTGTTTTGCACCACGCCTAAAGGAAACCGATTTGCAGTGTCGTGATAGTTGTGCAGGGCTAAGCCGAGTTGCTTGAGGTTGTTGCTGCACGACATCCGTCGCGCCGCCTCACGCGCCGCCTGCACTGCCGGCAGCAACAGTCCGACCATCACGCCGATGATGGCAATGACGACCAGCAACTCGACCAACGTAAAACCCGTTCGATGACGTTGAGACATAGTGCGTTCCAAAACGATATGAGGGAACAAGACAATATCGGGTTCACTAATCCGAAACCGGATCGCTATTACAATACCAAGTCAAAGTCATGTGATTCCTCCCGTTCAGAAACCGTGATTTCGATTCCCGTTTTGTATTTTTCGGGAACGATGTCCACAGTCTCAGCATATTCGCCACCCTCGGACGGGTCGGTCAGCATCTTGCCGGTTTCTTTCGTCGCGTGGATTTGCACCAAAACTCGTCCCATGGGAACGGCCGACGACTGGTAACGACCACTGAGAATCTCAGCGGTAACGGCTTTCCCAGCATCGCTTTGCATGGGCGTAAAGCTGATCAGCCCGCGCTCAACAGGCTCGCCGTCAACCGAGACAGCACCCTGCACGGTGGCCATTGGTCCACCTGGTCCAGAACACCCGCTGATCACCAGAGCCAGCACCACCAATGCTCCGCCTAGCCGATAACCCATGAACTTTGCTCCTACCGAGTTGGACGCCGTACGCGCTCTTGGCGCGATTTTCCGTTATCACCCAATGTAGACGAACGCGGCCCCTCTATCTAGTTCATAATGGCGACTAAATGCACCTAAATCGGGGGCGATGCGTAAAGGCGGCAAAATGGATTCGCGCCCGAAAAATGGAGTAGCTTATCTGGCTGCGTCGCATTGCACTGGGCTGACCGTGGTTACCCCTGTGGTGGATCTACTCTTCGTATCTACACTATTTTTATTGCTAGCCAGAGGCCGTGATGCGACGCCCCTATTTCCGCGCTGGTTTTACGCTTGTTCGTGTTGTTGATCACTCTGACCCTGGTCATGGGTTGCTCATCCGAACCGGCTACCAAATCTCCAACGGCAGGCACGCCGCAGGCACACGATGGGTTAGAGGATCTCGCACGGTTGCTGAAAGCCCTTAAGGCGCAAGGCGACACGCCGCCGCGCACGCCCGCTGAATTCGCGCAGCACGATATCGCGTTTCCAGCGGCGGGAACGTTGATCCAGAATGGGACCATCACCTACCTGCCGGGCGGCACGATCGATGAAACCGTGACCCCGCCGCAGCTCGTGGCGCTGCAAACCGGCGCCGATACGACCGGTGGTTGGGTCTTGCTCGGCACCGGGGAAGTGCAGGACTTACAGCCTGGGGAGATCGCCGCGCTGCCGCGCCCATGAAGCTAACTCAGGTCTTCGGTTCGTAACCATAAGCGTGCTGGATGTAGCGACGATCGGCGTCGTAGTTGCCTTCATATTCGCTGCGCAAGCGGCGATCGAGATCGTCGCTCCACTTGGGATAGTCGGTTTGATACCGGCCTCGGGCCGTGTAGCCAAACCGGAACGCTTGCTCATGATTTTCAAAGGCGTTGTCTGAGCCGGCGGCTTGTTTTAGCGTGTCGTCGACATCCTGATCCATATCGCGAGCACCGTCGACGCCGAAGTCTGCCTTGGTTTGTTCCCAGTCGTTGGCAAACGCCTTTTTGATCCGTTCCCAGGCGCTCAGGTCGTCGGTGCGGGTGGTTGGGTTGGTCACGAGAGTTCTCCTGCAAGGTTGCGGATGCTTGGTTTGCGAAGCTGAGGTCCAGTTCGTCTGGAATGCAAGGAAGCAACTCGTGTGCCGCTGTGCGGCTCATGGTTCGTAGGAACCGGAGGCTGACCGGCTTGTTGATTTAATCTTCAGCCCGCAATTTAGAATGTTGCAAGTCGCGTCGTCTCTGCATTAAAGGTGGACAACTGGACGCTAAGCAACTATGGATGATTCTTTGGTTCGAATCGGGCGCCGCGGAGCAGCTCATTGCTCGCGAAAACCGGACGCTAACGGGTGCCGGCTGATAGAATTCTGCCGAATATCATGTTCTGTGGTCCATAACGCGTTGCGGCTGATTAAATCGACAAGCCCGAATGCATTGCGGCTGATTCAATCAACAAGCCTCTAGGGCGCCAGGCGGTCCAGGTAGATCCGGGTGTCGTTGGAAAATGTCACGTCCGGTTCGTCGCCCTTGTAGCGAAAGCGTTCTTCGGGCGAGGGCTGGATGCGGCGGAGCGCGTAGACCTCCAGTAGGCTGATCAAGCGGCCGCGCGGAGCGTCGCTCGCCGCCTGCCGAGGCGCTTCGGCGAGGGCTTCAGCGGCATCGAGTTTGCTTGCTGCGGCCGCGGGCGCCTCGGCCGACGGTTGGCTGTAGAACTCGATCTGCACCGGCAGCCCGGCTCCGAATCCGGCCGCATCACCTGCGGCGGCGATCGCCAACTGGACTTCATAGGGGCAGAGCGCCAGGGCGTCGCCCGCTGCGGTGACCCGCGCCCACGCCTGGTCGGTCATTGCACCGCGGACGATCCACACCGGCTTTTTATCGATCGTCCCTTTGCCGACACGCAGGTCGTAATCGCGTGCAATCTGGTCGACCAATTCCACCAGCCCTCCGACCCGCATCCAGGGAGGCGTTGAGGGGTTCGTTGCAGCCGTTGCCCCTGGCCGGGGAAATCGCGCAGGCGCACCTGCGTCGGCGCGGACCAGTTCGCGATGCACCTCATCGATTCGGCCCAGATCGACGCGCCGCAGCGTGATCGCTTCACCGAGCTGTGTGCGGATCCAAGCGAGTTTGCCGTCGGAGATCTGGCGAATGCTTTGGCGGGCGTCGCCGTCATGGACGGTCATTTCCAGGCTGAATCGGCCGGTCCCGCCGCCGCTTTGCTCATAGTGCCCGATCCCGGTCACTTCGCGCCCGCCTACCCAGATCCGCTGGCGAAGTTTGGCATCGAATGCATCACCGAGCACCAGCCGTTCGATCGTTCGCTGGACCAAGAGTGCCGCCTGGTCCTGCGGCGAGACCACCTGCCGTGCTGCCGCTAGCGGCGACTCGGCGCTAGCCGGGCAGACGTGAAGAGCGGCCAGGCAACCGGCGGCCAAGATCACGCTCTGCCACCCCACATCGGCTAGGCGGTGCGGGTGACCGATCGACCGCTGCGACGCAGTTGGAACAGGGTAGGCGTTGTGGCGATTGCAGCGCATCAACTTCTTGGACCGGTTGTGTGGGTTTTGCCAAAGAATCCGACTGCTCCGTGCCGATGCTGAAAACCGGGAGCAGGTGCGCCGGATGATTTGCCGCGGACATTGGTCCGTGGGACATCGGGTAACCGCGATCGTAAACATCGTGGTCTCCGTGAGTCCAGCCAGATCCGCACCCCGCTTTGCAACGGAGCGAACTGATTCGATCCGTGACCACCGTTCCAATTGAAGATTTGTTTACGGCGACGGCCGAGCATCACCAAGGATGGCCAACCGAGGCCGGGGGAAATAAATGAGACGCCCTGTCACCCAACTGACGCTGCTCGTTGCAGCGGCTACCGTGGCCACTGGCTGTGTGCCAGTCCGACACAACTTGCCTCCTGAACAACGTTTGATGGAGCCTGGTCCAGGCGTCGGCGGCCCTGGCCCCGGCGTGATCCGGCCGGTACCGGTCGCCCCGGGGGCCGGTATGATGGGACCTGGCATGATGGGCCCCGGAATGATGCATCCTGGCATGATGGGCCAAGGCGGGATGATGGGCGATTGCCCGCCCGGCCAGATGCCGTATCCGGCCGGCCAGTACGGTGCTCACCAGGGGGCCGTCGGTCCCGATGGAACGCCCAGCGGCGACATTCAGCTCACCAACTACGCTGACTGCGGTCCTCACGGCCTGGGTGGCGGGATCGCGGGCGGCATGGGGAACGTACCGCTGGGTGGCGGCGTGTTGCCGACCGGTGCGATGGTCCCAGCGGCAATGCCGACCGTGCAGGTAACCTTTGGTCGTCCCGACTCGATGCACGTGCGCTATGATGTCACCGGCAGCGGACTGTTTGACAGCGAGCCGCTGATCGTGCCAGCACGTCAGAACTTCCCGCAAGGTGGGCTGTACCGGCTGAAGATCACCAACATCGCCAATCGCGAAGGGGTCGAGCTCTATCCGACGCTCGAACTGGCCTGGGCCAACCCACGTAGCGGCGCGTACTTGGCCCATAACTCGATCCCGGTCCAGTTCACCGCCGAAGATTTCGATCAAGTCTTGACCGGCAATTTCGTCACCAAGGTGATCTACCTGCCGGATCCCGATTTCCAAGGACCGGCGCTGGCGGGTATCGATACGATTGTCAGCACGCGATTGGATCCGGGTATCGACCCGATCGTCGAAGCCGACCGCCGCGGTTCGATCCTGGCGATCATCCGCTTGGGTGACAAGGACATCGAGATGGCCGGTGGCGGACAGCCTGGCGGCATGGTTGCCGGTGGGATGATTGGCGCCGGCGTGCCCGGCATGCCGCTGCCCTTTGCTCCGTCGATGACCGAAGGTTGTGGTCCGGCCGGCCCCGGCATGGGCGGCAACCTGATGCCTCCGAGTCTGCCTGGAATGGTCGCTGGCGTGACCGCGCCCCAGTACGGGATGCCGATGTCGGGAACGCCGATCGGTCTGCCCGGTCCGCCGCACATCCCGTTGGGTGCTCCGGCTGGATTGCAGAAGCACGTGATCAAGAATCACACGCCGATGCACCTGCCGCAGCCGGTCAGCAACGTCAAGATGCACGTTCGCCAGGCTCCCGGCCAGAGCTATCCCAACCCGGTCAGCCGGATTCACATGACCGAGCAGAACGTTCATCCGGGAATCCCGCACGGCCGGCCGCACTTCGATGCTGCTAGCCAACGGGTGCAGTAGTCCTGCGACTGCACTTCAACACGTGGGTGTTCTCAGCAGCGACTCGTCGCTGCTGGGAACACCCGTCAGCTCTTTGTGAAAGAAGATCCGATGCGACTGGATTGGCGTTTTCTCACTCGCTCCGTCACGCACCTCTGCCTGACGGCCCTGGCCGCGGCGATGTTCGCGGCGATGTTCGCGGGCACCGGGTATGGCCAGTTCACTGGCGGCCATCTGCCCGCTCCGGGCGGCACTGCCGGAGGCATCCACCGGATCTACTCCGCCGACAGCCCACCGGGCGTCGTCGGCGCGGCGCGGCTGCAGCGCTGGGGTGCCGTCGGTGGTTACTACCAACCGGTAGCTTTTCGCGGGCCTGAATCGACAGCCTTTGCCATGGCCGTTGACGGCGTGTTTCAGGAGCCGGCAACATCGGCCAGCCCGCTGCACGCCGGCTTGCTCATCGGCGCCGTGTACCGCTTCAAAGTCACCGCCATTCCCGGCTACGAAGGCGAAGAACTCTATCCGACGGTGGAAGTGATCGACCGCACCTACCCGCTCCATCACCTGGCGGCGCGGTACCCGATTCCGATCAACCTCGAACTCGACGATTTGCTCGCGGCCCTGGCCGGCCAACTGGTGACCCGCGTGATCTACCTCGAAGACGCGACGGCAGCCCTGCCGGTCGCCACGACGCCCGAGTCGGCTCAGGCGCTGGACGTTGGTGCCCATCAAGATCCGCTGCATGTCGCCGACACGCTCGGCCGGCCGGTAGCGATTGTGCGGATCGGCTCGCTGACCCCACCGTCGCACGAAGCGCTGCTGCCGCAGTTCTTCTTCGGCTTCCCGCCGTGGATTGCAATTCCCGCGTTTCAGCCTGAACCATCGGTTGACCAGCCAGTCGGCGAGGCTCCCGCGGCAGTGACAGCATCACCTTTCGCTGCGTCCGCACGCAGTGCTGCGCCGCGATGATTGCCGCAGACGCACCTTCTGCGAGCGACGGTTCGTTGTCGATCTTCATTCAATCACGTCAGCCGGTCCGACCTATGCGTATCCTTCGACCACTCCCTGGCGGCCTGGCGCCGGTCCACGCGCTCGCTCTGGCCAGCACGATTTCGCTCTGCGGCTGTGCCGTCACCGGCCGTCCCGGATCACCAACGCCGGACAAGCCGGCGGCACCGATGACCTCTGCTGCGGCCGGCAAAATCGCTGCGTCGCAGCAGTCGGCTAACGCGCAAGCGGCTGCGGCGCAACCCTCGCCCCCGGTCACTGCCAGCCCCGCGGCCGTTGCTCAGGTCGCCCATACGCATCATTTCAGCGACCAGCAACCGTGCCCGAGTTGCCCGACGCTGGGCGGCGTCCACGGCACGGTGGCCGGCGCTCATGGCTATGCCCCCTATCCGGCATTCATCCCGAATCCGCAGGGGATCGACGGCAATGAGTTCCTCTGCGACGGCGGCGATGCGCCCCCAGCGGCACGGGCGCGGGTGGGCGACCAGATCATCGGCGTTGAACTTGAAGACACGGTCGCGCGGTACACGACCGACCGCGGCGACGTCCACGTGGCTGCCAGCAACCAGGTATGTCTCTATGCGCCGCGGTTTGGTACCGTCCGCCGCGTGACCGGAGCCGAACTCGGTGAGCTGGCGATCGGCCCCCAACGGATGCTGCACCGCGATGGACCGATCCGCATCGACACCGAGCAGCCCGGCTTGACGGTTACCGGCCGCGACGAACTGGTCCTGCGAGAACGTACCCGAGGCCCCGATGCGATGCGTGCGCGTGATCGTGGTGTCCCGGTGGAGAACGTGCTGCAGCCGGTCCTGGCCGCCGAATCGCTGGCGCTGTTGGCAAATTTGGCGATCATCAACCGCGGAATCTTGGTCGATCGCGACAAGGCGTTGATCGAAGAGGCTGCCCTGGCGGCGACGATCTGGTCGGTCGACATGGAAGTTGTCGTGGCGGTCGCTGGCGAAGCCGCTGCCACGATCACGCGCGACCAAGCGGCGCATGAACTGGTCGTCTATGAGCTCGCCGATGCCGGACGGCTGCGCGTCTGCAAGCTGGCCGACAAACGCGACGCCCTGCCAGGCGAGATTGTGACGTTCGTCCTGCGGATCGATAACGTCGGCGACTCGCCGCTGCATGACATCGTCTTGACTGACAACCTCACCACGCGGCTGGAATACCTGCCGGAGAGCCAAACCAGCACCCGCTCCGCCGAGTTCTCGGTGCTCGAGAACGAAGGCAATTCGCTCCGCCTGACTTGGAAGTTCACCGAAGAACTCAAGGTCGGCGAAGGCGCGACCGTTGAGTTCAAATGCAAGGTGCGGTAAGGGCTTAGAAGAGCGACAACAGCAGCTTGGCCAAAGTCTGGGCGAGCTTGATCAGCGTTGCCAATTGCTCTAACTGCTGCTGATTGCCTGGCTCTGCGGCTTCCACATAAAAGTGTCCAGAGATGTCGAACGTGTAGTCGGGGTTATCCGATGGGCCGTGAACGAAATTCTCAAAGTACAGTTGCGATGGAATGTCACCCCGCGGTTCACCATCGAAGACGTGCGAGGGATCTAAGCCGAGCCGGGTCGGAAAGAGACCGTGGAGGAACGTGTAGCGGGTGTTGTTGCTGGCCAGATCTGCCCACGCCCGGTTGAGTGTGGAACCATCAAGCTGCACGTCATTAACACTCTCAAAGAACGTGTCCGGCTCCATGCCGATCCACAGGCTGCCGTCGGCAGCGCGATCCCAGGCATCGGCTGCCAGCGGGTTATAGTTCTTACGGTTCCCGACACCTACATAAAGCCGGAAGAAGTCGCCTTCGACGAGTGAAAAGTCGATGTGCCCTTCGGGATAGATCGAGCCGGCTGTAATGGTGAACCGGAACACAACGGTGATTTCGCGTGTTTTAAGCTGCTGCGAGTAGTCGCTGTTACTGTCAATGCCCTTGATGCTTGTGATGATCGCGATGCCTTCCATCACATCGCCTTCATCGGGAATCCCATTGTTATTGTTGTCATAGAAGTATTCTTCACCGTCATAGGTGAGTTTGGTGATCTCACCGGTAGGCAACTGGATCAGGCCCTTTCCGAGCCCAGGGTGGGTGGCGCCCGCAGAGGCGGCGGTCAGCGTGATCACGACGGCGATCAGCGCAACGGTTACTAACTTCTGTGAGTGTTTACAAAGTTCCAGTACGACTTTAGGCATTGATGGCTCCAGGAGAAAACAAGCTGACAAAAAGGTGCTGCGCCGCAGGCGACCGGGAGAGCCAGCGCTCGTAAGAAAATGGCCTGTACGCTCCAGCGAACGGGCGGTGATCGGCTCTGCGGCGGTGCTTTGTTAAAGGTGTCGCTAGTCAGTGTCAACTAGCCCAGTCGGCTCGCGGGCTAGAAGCATTTGGCTCAGGTGGGCAGGGCGTTTGATGTCGCTGCAGCGTCTGCTGTGAAGCTGTCGAGCGGGTTCGCCGGCTGGATCATGGCCAGCGGAGGCCGCGATCGGGCTTCCCAGTGTCGACGTGAAAGTCGGGGAAAATCCCCGGAACGCGAACGCTGTTGAGTGGCGGCGGGCTCATTGACCACCGGCCAATCGGCTATACTGGGAGCCTGGCGTGGCTTCGCTGGTCGCCCTGTGATTGGCCGCTGAGAACCGTGTCGGACAGCCTCGGCAGCGACCCGCTGGTTCGCATCTGGCACTGGCGGCGCAGCCCGACCGGCGGTGATTATTTTATTGTCCGGAGTCCTATGTTCGACTTCCGTATCGGATTCGAAGACCCACGTTTTCTGTGGCTGCTACTGGGTCTGCCGCTGCTGTGGTGGATCAGCTTTCGGCGGTTGTTGGTGCTGGGACGGACTCGGCGATGCATCGTCTTAGCGGCTCGGACGGCGGTGATCTCGGTGATCATCGCCGCTTTGGCTGGCATCCAACTGGTGTGGATCACCGACCGCGTGACCGTGATCTATCTGCTGGATCAGTCGGACAGCATTCCGGCTGAGCAGCGTCGTCACATGCTGGACTTCGCGTTGCAGACCTCGCGTGACCACCGCAACCGCACCCGTCAAGATCGCGTCGGGCTGATTGTCTTTGGGCGTGAAGCGGCGGTGGAGGTGCCGGCCTTCGACGACGATTTGCCGCTGCTGCGGGTGCCGGACCAGCTTCCCGGCGGAACCGATGCCACGAATCTCGAAGCAGCGCTGAAGTTAGCGCAGGCCGTGATGCCAGAGGATTCACGCCGGCGTGTGGTGCTGATCAGTGACGGCAGCGAAACGCTCGGCGACGCCCAGGCGGTCGCCTCGCGTTTGGCGGGCTCTGGCATTGGCGTGGATGTGATCCCCGTGATGAGCGCGGCACCCGCGGAAGTGTTGGTGGAGAAAATCGATCTGCCAAACGCGATTCGCAAAGGCCAACCCTTTGAGGCCCGCGTCGTGGTGACCAATGATGCCGCTGATGCGGGGCAGCCCGCTCACGGCCGCTTGAGTATTACTCGGCATGTGGCTGGCGAACCGCAACTGTTATTTGATCAACCGGTTGAACTGGCCGCCGGTAAGAATGTGTTCCCGCTGCGACATCAGATCGACCAACCGGCGGCTTATACCTATGAAGCGCGCTTCATTCCAGATTCGGAGGCGGACGATGCGATCGCCGAAAATAATCTGGCAACCGCTTACACGCATGTTCGCGGCCAAGGACGCGTGCTGCTGATCGAGCCCTGGGATGCACCCGGCGGCTACCGTCTGCTCGTCGACCGCCTGGCCGAGGCCGACATCGAAGTCATCGTCCAGCCGAGCAATGCGCTGTTCGGCTCGCTTGCTGAGTTGCAAGCTTATGATGCCGTGATTCTTGCCGGTGTGCCGCGGACCAGTGGCGATTCAGCAACCTCGATCACGAGCTTCACCGATGAGCAGATCGAGATGCTGGTCCGCAACACGCAGCAGTTGGGATGTGGCCTGTTAATGCTCGGCGGCCCTGAAGCGATGGGGGCTGGCGGTTGGGCGGGAACGCGCCTGGAAGAAGCAATGCCGGTCGATTTTGATGTTAAAAACCTCAAGGTTGCCGCCACGGGGGCGCTGCAGTTGGTGCTCGATACGTCGGGATCGATGCAAGGTGAAAAGATTCAACTCTGTAAAGCTGCGGCGATGGAAGCCGTCAAGGCGCTTCAGGAAAACGATTCCATCGGCGTTTTGACCTTCAATACCGAAGTTCGTGAGGTGGTGCCGTTGCAGCGGGTCGGTGGGCGAAGTCACATTCTGCCGAGCATCGCACGCATCGGTGCTGATGGGGGAACCGATATGTTCCCCGCAATGGAAAGGGGGTTTCTCAGGCTGCAAAAGTCGGATGCGTCGACCAAGCACATGATTGTGATCACCGACGGGCAGACACATCCTAATGATTTTCGCAGCCTGACGCAGCGAATGAAGGATGAGGGCATCACCGTCACCGCGGTCGCCGTGGGCGCCGATGCCGATGTCAACCTGATGCGTGACATCGCCTCGCTCGGCGGTGGCAAGCTGTATCAGGTTTTATCACCGCGCGCGATCCCTAAGATCCTGATGCGCGAGGCGCGGCGCGTCTCGCGGGGGGTGATCCATGAGGATTCAGCGGGATTTGTCCCCGTGGTGACTTATCCGCATGCGATGTTGAGCGGCATTCAAACTCCGCTGCAGCCGCTAACCGGATTCGTGATGACGACGCCGAAAGATAATCCGCTGGTGCAAACACTGATTATGTCGCCCGTTCCTCAGGGACAAGAAAACGCCGTGCTGGCGGTCTGGCAGTACGGTCTGGGGCGAGCGGCGGTGCTGACGACCGATGCGGGACAACGCTGGGCAACCAACTGGACCGCGTCGCCGGATTACGAGCCTTTCTTTGCGCAACTGGTCCGCTGGCTGATGCGGCCGACCGGTGACAGTGGCGATTTCAACGTCGTCACCCAGTTGCGCGATGGCCAAGTCCAAGTGATCGTCAACGCGCTGGATCCCAATGATGAGTTCCTTAATTTCCTGCCGATGAACGCCTCGGTGCTGGGGCCGAATCTCAAGCCGATCCCGCTGCAACTGCGGCAGACCGCGCCAGGCCGCTATACCGGTTCCTTTCCTGCGGACGCTGCGGGCAACTACTTCGTCAATATCGTCCCGGAACCGGGGGCTGAGGTTTTGACGACCGGTGTCACCGTGCCTTATAGCGATGAATATCGTCGACAAGAGACCAATCGACCGCTGCTAGAAGCCTTAGCGGCAACGCGTCCTCGCGGCGGGGAGGCGGGGGAACTGCTGCCTCCTTTGGCCACCGTGGCGAGTGACAAGGTGGCATTCAATCCCTTTCGTGGTGGATTGGTCAGCGATCGCTCGATCCGAGACGTTTGGTCCTGGGCAGTGCTGCTCGGCTGCTGCCTGTTCTTAGGCGATGTGTTCGTTCGCCGCGTCACCGTCTCGTTTGCCTGGATCGGCGCTGCACTGCAGACGTCCCGGAAAGACGCTGAAGAAGGTGAAAGGCTGGTGCGGATCGACCAGTTGCGAGCCAGTAAACAGCAACTTGCGACTGCGCATCAGTCGAGTCGCGGCGCAGCGCGATTCAAACCCGAAAGCTGGCAGCAGGACACAACGCAGCAGCGTCACGACAACCTGCCGGAGCTCTCGCCTACCTCCTCTTCGTCCGCCGACAAGGCCTTTGCGCCGGAACCGGATGAGAAATCATATACAGAACGTTTATTAGAGGCTAAACGGCGAACGAGAAATCGTCTGTGACATTAGGGATGACCCGCATCTTCTACCAACAGCTTGAGTCTTGAAAGAGCGTCGTCCCACTGCCGCGAGATCGCGGCCAAAGACTGAGCCGCGATTTCCAACGTCTTCGGTTCAATCTGAAACAGATGTTGGCGTCCGCGCCGCACGCCACGGATAAGTTGGACCGCTTCGAGAACCTGTAAGTGTTTGCGGATGGCCTGGCGAGTTTGCGGCCGGCCTTCGGCAAGCTCGGTGATCGAACAGAGGCCGCCTTCGCCCAGTTGCAGCAGCAGCGCCAGCCGCGTCGGATCGCCAAGGGCTGCGAACAGCGGTGCGTTTTCAGTTAGCGTTTGGGCCACGCTCGTGGTTTTCAACATACGCCTGGATATTCTGCATTTGCCCGGTCCAGCCGCCATCGTTCATCCGAAATGCTTCGCTCCGCCGCGACTGGGGCACCGCATCGAACCCGGATTCGACAACGGTCAACGCCGTGCCGCGGTCGGTGGGCTCTAAAGTGAACTCGACGGTCGTCGGAGGTTCACTAGCGTAATCGATGTTGGGATCGACTGCATACGGATGCCACTGAAACGCGAACCGCGTCATCGGCTCGATGGCCACCACATCCACCTTCATCTGCACGTGTTCGTATCCGGGATAGGTGATCTGGCCATAGGCCGGCTGGCCGACCACGAACGGCACCTCGAGATCGACGCGGAACCACTGGCCGAACTGGCGATGATCCGTCAGCGCCTGCCAAACCCGTTCCAGCGGCGCATTCAATTCGATCTGCTTTTCGATCCGATCCGTCGAAGTTTTGTTCATCTTGATTCGCCTCGTGCCGATTTCTATTGTGCAACCAGATGGTTGCATGTTAGGCTGATCGCGGGCCGTGTGTCAACTCCCGAAAAATGTCTCGGGATGTTGTCGATCCTGAGGGGCGCGATTCGACCACAGGGTGGATCCATGTTTTTTCACCTCCGACCGGAGCACGGTATGAAGTTCATTTGTCTCGGATACGCCGACCCCTCGAAGTTCGCGGCAATGAGCGAGGCCGAGGGCCAGGCAGCGATGGAGGAATGCTTTGCCTATGACGATGTGCTCCGCCGCGGCGGTCATTTCGCTGGTGGTGAAGCGCTGCAGACCGCCAATCAAGCGATCACCCTGCGGCACCGCGACGGAAAAGCCGAGATCACGGATGGTCCGTTTGCCGAAACCAAAGAGCAACTTGGCGGGATTTTGATCCTCGAGGCTGACAACATGGAGCATGCAGTGGAACTGATGTCCAAACATCCGGGAATCAAATATGGACCGTTTGAGATTCGGCCTGCGGACGAGACTGTCAACGCACTGATTGAAGCGCGCGGCCAGGCGCTGCAGGCATCGACAAGCTAATCCGTCTGCTAAACAGCACAGGACGTGATATCGGGAAAAATTCGATCAGCCGGCACGCGCTAGCGTCCGGTTTTCAGGAACCGTGAACCGAACCGCGGCGAGCGGTATGACCATAAGGTTTATTTCGCCCTGCTTAAAACCCTTAGATTCGATTAGGAGAATGTCTTCATGTTTGCCAAGCCCCAAGCTCAGCACCACTGGCTCGATCAGTTCGTCGGCAATTGGTCGTTTGAGCACGACTGCACGATGCCCGATGGATCGACCAACAAGACGCAGGGAAAGATGGTTTGCCGTTCGCTCGGCGGGCTGTGGCTGATCTGTGAAAGCAGTGGTGGCTCGAGCGACAGCGACCAGTGGTCGTCGATCATGACCGTCGGCTTCGATCCTGCCAAGGGTCACTATGTCGGCACGTTTATCGGCTCGATGATGACCAACATCTGGCACTACGAAGGTCTCGTCGACGCCTCTGGCAAACGCCTGCCGTTGAACTGCGAAGGCCCGCGATTTGACGGCAAGGGCACCTGTCCGTACCGCGACACGATCGGGATCGTCGACGACAACACTTGGCTGCTGATCAGCGAGCTGCAAACCGACGACGGCAACTGGGTCAAGTTCATGACCGGCACCCACACTCGCGAGTGACACGGTTGGAGGCGAGCGGCAGAGTGACGCTGCACAAAGAATCGGTGGTTCTTACGCTAGTTTAATGGTTACCTCTCACGCAACGGGTATCGTGATGGCCTTGGGTGGCACGCTCAGAGCCCCAGCGATGGGCGTGGTCTTATGAAGCAGATACTGAGACGATGAGATTCTTCTTGGTGACCCTGCTGTTCTCATCAGCACGCCCGTCGTTCCTCAGGGACGTGCCACTCAGAAGATCAACGTCCGTGACCGAAGTCGTGAGCTACGAACTTCTCGGACGAACCGCTTGAGTAATACTTGCCGCGAGGGGAAGCTGGCGATCTACAGCCGCTCGGCTTCCTCGCGATGGATGGCGGCTAGTGAGGGCTTGTTTAAGGCATCGTAAATGGATGCGAGGCGTTCATGCACCTGCTTGCGTGCGGCGCCACTCAGTTGAGGCAGGATCGTTTCGAACTCCACCAGCGCCTCCTCCTGACGCTGCATCTTCATCAGGATGACGCCTTTGGTGTCACGGTAGTTGACATGATCGGGCCGTTGTTGCACGACGCGCTCGATCAACTGGTAGGCGCGGTCCAAATCGGGTGGGTCTGTTTCACTGATCAGCCAGGCGAGATTATTTGCAACATCTAGCAGGTCTGGGTTGAGTGCAAAAGCCTGTTCGTTATGCCACAATGCTGCGTCGTGATCACCTTCGCTCCACAGCATGGTTCCGAGGGCGAAATGAGCGAAGGCGATCGATTGGCCTTGCGCGATCTGTCGTTCGAGACGCGCTCGCAGAGCGGCACGCTGCTCGGCGGCAGCGGCGCGGTGATAGACTTCCAGCAACACTTGGTAGGCCGCTGGATTGACCGGATCGAGTTCCAGGGCTCGCGCCAACAATCGGCTAAACTCGCCAAAATCCTCGCCCCAGGGCGCCGCAAACTGCTGCATCCGCAGCAAGACAAGATCGGAGGCTGCTCGGCGCAGCTCAGCTCGGTCGCTCAGCTTTAGGCCTTCGGCCAGCAGTTGCGACGCGTCGGCAAGTCGCTTGGACTCAATCAGTACGGTCGCGAGCGCAATCCGGGCCTGATGATCGTGAGGCGTCTTTTGTAGCAGTGCTCGGTGATAGCTTTCGGCTTCAGTCAGTGCCTCGGCATAAGCCTGATGGTTGCCTTGCGCCTTGGCGATTGCTGCGGCTCGCAGCCAGCGGTCTGGCGCCGCTCGAGCCGACTCGACGAAATACTTCAAAGCTTCGTCGGGCCTGCCAGCGGAGGCATAATATGCTGCGCTGAGATCCGAGATCTCAATCGGATTCGCATTCCCGCTGCGATCGATGTGATGTTTGAACTGTAGGAGAAACGCATCTTTGCTCTCGCCCGAGACGTTTTTTTCCGCAAGTTCACCGAGTTGCCGCGCCATCTGAAGGGCCTTGAACCGGTGCGCCTCCGCTAAGCCACGACCATGATCGGGAGCCAGCCGGTCAATGACCGCTGCTGCTGAGATTTGATCACCACCCTGTGCAAGAATAAATGCCCACTGAAGTTGATCCTGCGGATTGGTGGAGCCAGCACCGTCGATAATCCGGGCATAGCAGAGCTTGGCCTGCTCATAGTCGTTGGCCGCCAAAGCCTGCGCAGCGAGGGTACGATAGCGAGCCTCGGTCGCATCGCGCATCCAGGCGGCCCGTGCCCAGACCGCAGAGCAGAATCCTAGAATCGCCAACGGCGGCAACGCGGCCAAAACAGGAGCCCAGCCGATTAGCCATTTTGATATTTGCTGCCTAATCACGTTGCACCCAACTCGATCGGAGGATCGCCCGCGCCTCGATGAACAACGCTCGCAGTTGTTCGAACTGGTGCTCGGTTAGCGGCGCTGGCGATTCTGCGTATACCTGAACCGTGGACGCTGGCAGACGATCGGGAGTGATGATATTGATCGGGCGACCGCCAATTCCCAGTGCCGCCAGGGAGTGCCGGGCGAAGGCTGCTGGATTTCCGATCGCTCGCAACGCCTGCGTCGCTCGCACTTCCGGAACATGCTGACCATGCCGATCGATCGCAGAGAAAATCACGAATCCGAACCGTCCACGATCTTGCATCCGCAGTTCACTGTGGCGGTAACCGTCCAGCGGGTCGGTGTCGGAGGGGATGGCGAATGTCGCGGTGTTGCGCCAGCCGAGATTGCGGTAACAGCCATCGAGGTTATGCCATTCATTCCAAGGCATATCCCACGACACGATGGCGCTGAGTCCGTCCTTACGGTAGGTCCAAACAAACGAGTTCTGTGCCCAAATGGCGTTTGGACCACGCGCCTTATGGTCAAACGCCTGACGCTTCATCCCAACAAGTTCTTGTGGCAGGTGGTCTTCGGTAGGCGGCGTGATTGAGATGCCCGCAGTTGTTCTCCAAGGCGCAGCAGCCGCAACTCGAACCCACTGGACCCGCAACCCGATGACGACTAAGAGAGCGAGGCCAATAAAAACCGCCGTTCGTATGAGTCCCCGCAATGGGAACGTGGGCAGATGCAACTGCGAATCGGTAGAGTCATCCAGAAGTGGTGGCTCATTCGCGGTTTCGACAACCAGCTCGCGACCGATTAAATGTGAGAGCGCTAAGTCGGTGCAAAACACCATTGCCAGAATGAACGCAAACACGATCAGTCCCAGCAGTTCATGTCCCCAGCCGTCGACGATCCAAGGAAGGTGTCGCGAGAACGCTACCACCGCGACGATTCTCAGCACATTGCCGATCATCACCCAGGGAACGGTCTGGACGAGGTTAATCCCCATTCGCCACCAACGGTGGCGCAGCGCCACCGATCCGATGGCTACGACCGCCCAGGTTGAAAACAGCGAGCGAATTCCGCTGCACGCTTCTTCGGTCAAGAAGCGCGTGTCGGCGGTCTCCAGGATCACACCTTGACGAAAATGAATTACTCCCAGCCCGTCAAGCAACCGGCTCGACAAGTCGCTCGCCAACAGTTGCATGCGGACGATTAGGTCCTGATCCCATAGCATCGGTAGCGGCACGGTGAAGATCAGCAGCGCCGCCACGGGGGCGGCTGCCCGGACTCCACCGCTGCCATAGACCCAATACAATGCTGTCCAAATGCCGGCGACCGTAGCGACAATTCCAATGAAGCTGCTGTAGAGCAGAATGCCGATCGCCATCACACCTGCGATCGCGAGCGCCAGCCCGCCAGCGAGCAGCCCACTAGGAGTCGTTCGTGCCGCAGCGATTTCAGCGCGCCGGTTCCAAAGCAGCATCCCGACCGCTAGAAAGACCAGCGGGAAGTACTGATAGTGGCCGGTCGCCCACATGCGGACGGCGTACGGCATCCACAGGGGAACCGATCCGAGCACGGCGAGAATCGCCAGCGCAATCCAAAGCTTCTGCTCGCGACTGATAGCGCCCATGCACGGCGGTCTCGACCTGAGGATGAATAAGAAGGGGGCTGCTGGAATACCCCTTGAGCTTGCTTATCTTAATCGTCCTGGCAGTCAACACAAGTGCCGACAGACGCTGGCGCTGCTACGAAGGGATGAGCGATTTCGGTGGTGCCACTGCGGCGAAGTCAGGCAACTCGGGATGATTCTTTCGGTCAAGTCGGTTGCCGCTGTATGCCTCATGGCTCGTGGGAACCGGACGCTAACGCGTGCCGGCTGATCGAATTTTATCGAATAGCATGTTCTGCGCTGCTTAGCTCGTCGTGGCCTGAGTTGTCGCGCGATTTTTCATCTGGCGGCGATGCCACACGAGTGCCCCAACTCCCGCCAGCCCGACCAGCGCCAATGATGTTGGTTCAGGAACAGCTGTGATTGTCCCGAAGGCGGGAGCAATGTTCGCTTGGGGAATCGAACCTCCAAACCCAAAGTCTCCGACGCTCCAGTCCTCGTCAGCTCCGACCGCCGTCGCTGTCAGAAATGTGGTCTCCAAAGCGTCACTGCCCAGCGTGAAAGTGTATTGGGCGAGCTGCACGCCGACTCGGTTGGGCGAGAACATTGTTCCATACAGCCTACCTCCAAGGAAAGCGTTGGCATCCATTCTGGCCTGAGTTCCCACGATTGCCTTGCTGTCGGCGCCGGCGGCAAACATCGACGAGAAATCATTTTCCGCCAAAATTCTTGCCGGTTGCGTTCCTGTCGAGCTGCCGAAATCAACGGATACGTGAAAGCTGTGAAGCCCTTCATTGAACAACAGGGATTCTTCTTGCGTCGCGTCTTCGAACAAAAACAGATTTTTAGTCAGAGTGCCGGATACACCACCAACGGATGAGTCTGGAACGAAACCCAGACTGAACGCTCCCTTTGCAGCCGGTGCCGTGAAGCATGAAAGCATCAGCAATAAAACTGCACCGCTGCACCATAGTGTTTTCAATCGACTCATCGTGCTAACACTTCATCAATCGTGGTGGGAAATCTGCTAGTACACAAAGCTGCTAGGTCTTCCAGCGAATTCTGGCTCTGGATATCGGTTCGCTGCTCGGGGGACCGGACGCTAACGCGTGCCGGCTGATTCAAATTTTGCAAAAGTTCGTCTCTTGTTTCGCTTCGGACACAGAGGCAGAAACTTCCACATTCTAATCTACATAGGCAAAGGCAACCGTCCCGTACCGGGAGAATCTTGCCAGAATCTGGTTGAGGTCGGCTGACGTGATCACGCTGTCGTCATTGAATGCCAATCGCTCGTCGAAGGTGTTCGATGTGAAGCAGAACAGCATCTGGTTGAGATCCGAGGACGTTACCCGACGGTCGCCGTTCAAATCGCCAAACAATCTGAAGAAACCGTCGGATTGATGGTTGCCAAACACATAGTTCGAGCTCATCGCGGCGCCGAGCGATCCTGCAATCTTGCTTGAATCGATGGTGAGTTGGTAGTTGCCGTCGACCAGCGAACCAAACTGGGTATGGGTTCCGGAAAACCGCAGTGTTGCGTTTGTCCGATCACCCACATCCTGGAACGTTGCCTGCACGCCGATGAGCGAACTTGTTCCCTTCAGGATGATTGCGAACGCGTCCGCCGCCAAGCTGTGATCGATCAACTGGTTAAATTGAACCGTCATTTGGTCGACCCGCGAACGAGAAACGCCGTGGCGCCCGATGATCGGCGCTCCGACTACCTCAATCGCGGCTGCGGGTGCGGCCACTTCGACTGCAAACGACTCGATGTTGCTGACACCGCCGTCTTTGTCGACGACGCGGACCTGGACATTATGGCTGCCAGCAACCGCGAACGTATGGGCGATCGTGAACTCGCCCTGCTCGCTCAGCGTGCCGACGGCAACAAAACCGCTGCCGTCCCAATCGACTTCGAGCGTCCAAGGTTGATCGAGCAGTCCGAGATCACTGAACGAACCCAGGATCACCACTTCCTGCCCCAGAGCTGCCGTGCGATCTTCAATTGGCAGGAGCACCGGCGGTTCGTTCACGGCTTGGAGCATCAATTGGCCGCTGATCCCGCTGGTCGGCTCACCGCTGTCGGCGACGTGAACGTTCATGACGAGCGTGCCGTCGGTAGTTGCGCCGGTTGCTCGGAACCGCACCAGCGATAGGTCAGACTGGTTGAGTTGATCGAGCGTCCCCGTGAACTCCACCCGAGCCGGACTGACCAGCGTGATCATGCCCTGACTGGGGCCTTCGAGCCGCTGAAACTCGCCGCCTGCCGAGACTTCGAAGACCACGCTTAACACGCCGCTGGCCGGATCCGGATCGCTGACGCTCAGCGGCAGAGCAGACAACAGCATCCACTGGCCTTCGGACGCTTCGACCGGTGCCGGCGGCAGGGTGAGGATTGGCGGTGAGCTGCGCTGCAGTTCATACGCGCCCAGATCGATCCGTCCTCCCCAGACACGGGCAAAGCCATCGCCGCGTTGGTCGCTCAGGAGCGGCGGATCAAGCGCGTTGGGATCGAAGTTGATGTTGCCGGCATTGATGGCGGGGCTGCCGGGCAGCAGAGCGTGACTGAGCGTAGGGCCGCCGTTGTCCTTCAGTTCGGGATCCACGACGATCGTCGGATCGATCCCGACCAGGTTGCCGGTTACGCCGTCGACCAACCCGCCGCTACCTCCGGTGCCGATGAGGTTATAAGAGCTAGCGATGTTGTCGGTGCCGGCGATGTCGTCGGTCAGACCGTCGCCGGTGCCGCGAACATTCCCCGCCACGATCGAATGCTGCAATTGCAGTCCACCGGAAAGGATCAGGATGCCACCACCGGTTCCTGCGCCGACGCCGGCGGAGTCAGCGCGATTGCCAAACAGAGTACTGTGCGCCACGTGCATCGTGCCTACATCGCCGACGATGCCACCACCTCCCTGGCGAGCGGAGTTACCGGAAACGGTGCTGTTGAGCATCGTCAACGTACCGACGGAGATAATCCCTCCTCCCAACGACGCCGAGGCAGAGTTTCCTGCGATTGTACTGTTGGCAATTCGCAACTGCCCCGTACTAACAATGCCTCCGCCAACAGGCGCTATATTCGCACTTACGGTACTGGCGGTAAGGAACACCGCGGCACTGGTGTTAACAAATATTCCACCACCAGCCCCATTTGTAGGATCACTAATCTCGTTTTCTGTGATGGTGCTGGTGCGGATGTCGACTTGACCACGAAATGCCGAGATCCCGCTACCAAAGGTGGCGGAGTTACCCAGAATTGTGCTGCCCGAGATCAACAACTCCGATCCGGCTGCGCTAGTGTAGATCGCGCCGCCTTCCGACGCGGTATTCTCCGAAAGCAGCGTGTCGGTCAGTGTCATCTGGCCGCCATTGGTGATTGCACCACCAGCCCCGGCCGAGTTGCCCGAAATGATGCTGCTCGTAATCACCGCGACGCCCGACGTGAAATTTCCAATCCCGCCTCCATGCACTCCGCTCGAGTTCCCAACGATCGTACTATTGGCCACACCGAGCGTACCGGCATTGAAGATCGCCCCGCCTGATCGTTCCTGACCTGCAAAGGGGGCGACACCACCGGTTAGCGTCAGTCCATCAAGATTGAGTTCTGCATCGAACAGGACGTGGAAAATACGATCGTTCAAGCCGTTCGCAGCGATAGTCGTCTGTTCGGCTCCGGCGCCTACGATTGTCACGCGGGCCGCGGCGAGGATATCTAAATCACCGGTCAAGGCCGCGTTTTCTTCAGCTCCTTGTAAGGTCAACTGATAGGTGCCCGCTGCCAAATTGATCGTGACCGCACTGGATTGTTGGTTCGCCAGAATCACCGCTTCGCGCAGCGAAATCAGTCCATCGCTCGGGTTGAGCGTATCGGTGAAGGTGGTGACCACGATCTCCGACAGCGGAAATGGCTGCTGCAATTCATAAGCACCGATGTCGAGGCGAGCCGCACCGAAGCCGAGGCCATCGATGACGCGAGTGAGACCTCGCTGGTCAGCGACCAGCGGTGGATTGCTCGCACTTGGATTGAAACTCGGATCACCCGCATCGATCGCCCGGCTGCCGACAACCAAGGCATGCGTCAGCGTCGGGCCGCCGTTATCAGCCAGCACGGGATTAAGGATTAAGCTGGCATCGAGCGTCCCCGTTCCTCCATTGCCGACGAGATTGCCGCTGACACCGTGGATTAGTCTGCCCGCGGTAGCGCTATCGCCGATCAGATTGAAGGAACTGGCTGCGGTCAAGGGACCGGCAACGTCATCGGCGGTGTTGCCGGTGCCATGCAGGTTGCCAGCGACAATGGTGTTCTGCAGCGTGATCGTGCCACCGCCGCGCGATACGCCCCCACCGATTCCCGTACCGTCCACGTCAGCATCCGCCCGGTTGCCATAGAACGTGCTGTGCGTGACGACGAGGGTGCCGTCACTCGAGATTCCGCCGCCACTGTTTCTCGCTTGATTGCCAGAGAAGGTACTGTTAAGCACGGCGGCCGAACCCGTGTTGAGTAGACCGCCGCCAAAGGTAGCCGTGTTGTTTGCCAGTGTGCTGCCTTTGAGCGTGAGCGGACCGTCGGCTGACTGGACAATTGCGCCGCCATCGAAGGCTGCGGTATTTGACATCAACGTGCTGTCGCTGATGGCCATAGAAGACCTGGACCAGATACCACCGCCGAAATCGGCGGAATTATTTATCAAGGTTCCATGGGTAAGCACTAAACGGTCGCCTGCGTTCCACACGCCGCCGCCAAACCTTCCCGTATTGCCAGTGATGGTGACGTCCTGCAGATTCATTGTCCCTGAATCAGCGATTCCGCCACCGTCGAAAACGGATGTATTACCGGTGAACGTACTATGAGTGACACTGGCGGCCCCAAAGTTACGCAAGCCACCGCCGTAGTTAGCGTGATTGTCTGAAAGCGTGCTGCCAGAGAGGGTCAGCATGCCGTTTGCTTGAAGAATCGCGCCTCCTCCACCGCCGTTTGCGCGGTTGCCACTAAAGGAACTGTCGACGATCGTCGTCGTGGAGTTTGACCGGAGCCCACCTCCAAAACTCGCGGTATTGTCCCTGACATTGACACGCTCCAGACGCAGGACACCAAAATTCAATATGCCGCCCCCATCGCCTGAAACCCGGCCTCCGGTCACGGCCAAATCTTCTAATCTCAAGCTCGCACCGGCGAGCACATGGAACACACGATCTCCAAGATTGGCGGCGTTGATCACAGTAGCCCCGGCGCCGGCACCGATGATCGTCACCGATCCGCCCGAGAGAATATCGAGGTCGCCTGCTTGCGACACATTCTCGCCACCACCTCGAAGGCTAAGATTGTAGTTGCCCTCATTTAAGACGATTGTCACATCCCCATCGCTGCCGTTGGCAGCGATGATCGCTTCGCGGAGCGATGTCAGTCCATCGGATGGATCAAGCACATCATCGACGGTCGTGACGATGATCTGATACGGCGTTTGAAGTTCATAAGCGCCGATATCAAGCCGCGGCACCCAGTCGCCATCGCTGTCGCGCATCCGCGCGAGCCCGCGCTGGTCCTCGATCAGTGGTGGATTAAAGCCGTTGGGATTGAAGTCGGGATTTCCGGCATCGATCGCTGGGCTGCCGGCTAACAGCGCATGGGTCTGAGTCGCTCCACCGTTGTCAGCCAGCGGGCCCAACAGCGGATCGACCTGCAGCCGATCGCCAGCGGCCCCGAAGCCGCTGCTACCACTGGTATCGCTGATCAGGTTGTAACCACCGCTGATGATGGTCCCAGAAACATTTGGACTATACGGGGCACCGGCGGTGACGGTCGCGGTGTTATTGGCGATGATCGTATTTTCGAACCGAACTTCTCCGCTTGCTTGGGTGAAGCCGCCGCCGGTACCTGCGGTGTTGTGGGCGATCGTGCTGCCAAACACGCTGGCGGTTGCGAAATTGATGATGCCGCCACCAGTCTGATGACCGGCAACCGAGTTGCCAGAGACCGTGCTGTGGATCAGCGTCAGCTCCCCGCCGCCATTATTGTTGATTGCGCCGCCGGACAGCGTCGTTGAATTGCCTGACAAGGTGCTGTTGCGAATCAGCAGCGGGCGATGGTTGAAAATGGCCCCGCCTTCGCGCGCCGTGTTGCCGCGGAGCGTACTGCTGAGAATCGTGGTTCCCTCGCCTGCGCCAATGTAGATAGCGCCACCGGTGTTAACCGCCGCGTTGTTTTCCAAGACGCTGTTGAGGATCGTCAGTTGGCCGCTATTCCTCACGGCGCCGCCGGAACTCGACGCGGAGTTACCGCGGACGTTGCTATCTCGAATCGTGACGGTACTGAAGAAGTCGATCCGCAGGCCGCCGCCGTCGCCTTCCAGGACGTGCCCGTCGGCACCACGGTCCGCCGCGCCGCCGGTCATCGTCAGGCCATTCAACTCGGCGGTGACCCCGAGGCCGATGTCAAACACACGGTCGATGCCGCCGGCGTCGATGATCGTTGCCTCACGGCCGGCACCTTGGATCGTGACGTCGCCGGTGATGTCCAAGTCGCCCGTTGCCGCAGCGTTTTCGCTGCGTCCGGCGATCGAGAGCGTAAAGCTGCCCGCAGGCAGCAAAATGGTTTGGTGTCCCGCAGTGGCATTGGCGAGCATCACCGCTTCCCGCAGCGAGAGCTCGCCATCGTCGGGATCGACCGTGTCGGCAAACGTGGTGACCACGATTTCAGACAGCGAAAAGGGTTGCTGTAATTCATAAGCGCCGATATCGACTCTAGCGGTGCCATCGCCATTTCCATCAGCAGCACGTGTGTACCCGCGTTGGTCGGTCTCAAAGGGTGCAGGGTGAGTCACATATTGATTTCCTGCATCGATCGCCAGGCTGCCGGCGACCAGGGCGTGGGTAGCCGTGGGGCCGCCGTTGTCGGCCAACACCGGATCGAGAATTCCCGCAGCCCTGAGCGTTCCGGTGCCGGCGCGTCCGATCCTGTTACCGCCTGTCCCATGAATCAAGCCTCCGGCCGTTGCAGCATCGCTGATCAAATTGAATGAACTGCTGCCATGGAGGCTGCCGCCGATATCGTCGGCAACCGATGCTGGGCCGCGGAGGTTGCCGACAACCAGGGTGCTATGGAGGGTGGTGCCTGCTGCATTGTTTCGCAGGCCGCCGCCGATACCGGTGGTTTGACCGGCGCTATCGGCTCGATTGCCAAACAGCGTGCTCATCTGAACCGTCAGGTTACCGCTACTATTAGCAATACCGCCTCCGGAATGTCCCGCCTCGTTACCTGAAACGGTGCTGTTGGCAACGACAGCGGTGCCCGTGCTGAACAAACCACCGCCGTGGCGTGAGGCGGAATTCAGGTAGAGCGTGCTGCCGGTGAGCGTGAAGATTCCGGTCTGCAGGTACTGGGCGATTGCTCCGCCGTCCATGCTGGCAAGGTTGCCGGTAAAGGTTGAGTCGACGATCGTGGTTTCCGTATCGGTCCAAAGCCCTCCACCGTTTATAGCAGTGTTGTTCGAGATGGTGCTATCGGTCAGAACCAGTTCGCTCTGGGCAAGTATGGAGACGCTGTGGATACCGCCGCCGCTGCCGGTCGCAACATTTCCGGAAACCGAACTTGCGGAAATCGACAACATTCCAGAATTGCGGATGCCACCGCCAGAGTTAGCCTGATTACCGGTGATCACAGTGTCAGCGAGGGTTAACTGGCCACTATTCAAGATGCCACCACCGTGGCCTTGGAGCTTTCCACCGGTCACGGTCAAACCTGCGAGGGTCAGGTCTGCACCTTCCAACACATGGAAGGCCCGGTCGCCAAATCCAGTCGTTGGATTGATCAGTCCGGCGGCGTCGATCACGGTTTGGTCTGCTGCGACTCCGACGATCGTCACCGTTCCACCGCTGGCGATGTCAAGATCGCCCGCCAGCGCGGTGTCGTCACCGATACCCCGAGTCAGCGTGTAGGTTCCGGCGGCCAGGTGAATCGTCACGTTCCCGGGCGAGAGGTTGGCATGGCGAATTGCTTCGCGCAGCGAGGTGAAACCATCATTCGCATCGAGGACGTCAGCAAAGGTGGTGACATAAATGTCGCTTTCCGCTGCGTGCTCGACGCTGAGCACCACATCGTTGCCGTCGCCACCGACGTAGGTGATGGTTGCCGCCAAACCGCTGCCGAGAAAGTCGTTGATCACGCCGCCTTCGGGAAGGCCTGTGAATTGGCCGCTGATTCCCCCATAACCGCTGTTGTCGACGATCTTAAAGGTCTCGCCGCTAAGCGAGGTTGCATTGCCCGTCAGCGCCAGGGTTACATTCGAAAGATCGATCCCACCGGCAACACGCAATTGCTGATACTGTGAGCCGGGCACTGTGCCGTCGATGTTGATGCGCAGCGTCGAATCAGGAGCAAACGTGACTTGGGAGGCAGTCACATCGACGCCGCTGGTGATTGGCCGCACGCCGGCACCCGCTGCCAAATGCATGTTACCGGCTGTTTGGACCGAACCGGAGTCAAAGACGATCTCACCACCGCTGACCAGCGTTAAATCGGTGGCGTTTGAGCGCGTAATGGGATTGCTGATGCTTAACGTCCCGCTCTCGGCACTGCCGATGGTTAATCGCTCCGTATGGATTCGATCGAGTTCCAAGTCGGTGAGCCCGAGCGTTCGCGGATGATTGCCCAACACATCGCTGCTGCCCAGATTGATGAGCGTGCCGGCAACCAGCGGTCGCAACTGAACATGATGGTTGTAGGCCTCGATCGCGAATGCCGATTGCAAATCGATCGAATCCGCTGTCAGCGAAATCGTACGACCATCTGCTGCTGCCTGGCCGGCGATGTAACCGCCTGACGTGATCAAGATCCCGGTGCCTGACGTCCCGCTGCCGCCGGTCCCGATCAGCTCGACATCGGCGCCGTTTGTGCTGATGTTGGAATCGCCGCCGGTGACCAAAATGCCACGGCTGGCAGTACTCTGGGGCGAAGTCCCAGCAACGCCGCGGACGGTTGCCGCCGCACCACCTTCCGTGAAGATCCTACCACCGGCAGTGACGGCGACGCCGTGATGCGATGACGAGTTTCCGCTGCCGCCACCGGTGCCTTCGATCAACATTGCGCCCGTGCCGGAGCTGATGATTGAAGGTGATCCTGAAACTGCGACGCCGGAATTGTCATTGCCACCGTTACCGGATGGATTGCCACCCAAGCCGCGAACAGTGAGCGCAGCGTCCGTTTCCTCCGTGGTGATCCTGCCAGACTGAACCAGCACGCCTTGATTCAGACCGCTCGCACCGCCGCCTCCTCCGGTGCCGACAACCAGCACGTCACCTCCGCCGGAAACGACCTCGGCGCCCGCCAAGAAAACGCCACGATTCGTCCCGCCGCTGCCCGTCGAATTTCCACCGCTTCCCAGCACCGTCACCTGCGCGCTCGGGCCGGATCCAGCGATCCGCGCGCCCTCGAACATGTACACACCATGGTTCGAGCTGCTGGCACCTGAGCCGCCGCCGGTACCGTTGACCAAGACTGGCCCGCCACCGCTGATGCCCGTAAAACCGTCCCGAATGAACACACCGACGTTGGAATTGCCAGTGCTCGCCCCACCGGTTCCAACCACCGTTACGGCCCCAGTGTTGGTACTGACACTCGCGCCGATCTCAAGGTAGACACCGACGTTGCCCCCAGCAGTCGTGCCGCCACGTCCGTTGAGCTGAATGTTGCCCGTGCCGGTTGCAGAGATCGTCGCATTAGCCAACGAGATACCAGCGAACTGTCCGCTCGTCGGCTGCGACTGTTGATTGGCCGACAGCGTGATGTCGCCGTCCACCGATGTGATGCTGGCGCCGTGGGAAATAACAATGTTTCGCGCGGCGGTCAGCGAGACGCTGCCAGTGCCGCTGACGGCGATGTGGCTGCCTGTTTCGCTGACGGGAATGTCGGTAAATGAAACGTCGAGCAGTATTTGACCGGTGGCATAAGCCGCGAGACTGCGATCTGCTTCAAACGCGACCTCTCCGGCAAAGGTGATGTTTCGCAGTGGCGCTTCGGCCGAACCGAGCTCAAGTGCGGCATCGAAATCGGGGAGCGAAGCGAGATCGAGTGTGCTGGCGGCGTGTCCACGCTGAATGCTCAGCGAGCCGGTGGGATTGGGGAAAGTAACTGTCGGAAAGTAGGGCTGCGGAAAATCGCCGCGGAGCTGCGTGAACGAGTTTCCGGCGATCCCGTCGTCCTGCAAAATCGCTCCGCTGGCGTAGCTCGAGGGTAGTTGGAAGACGAGATCGCTGGCGCTGCCGACGTCCAGGGTGGGGCTGATGCTTTGGTGGGTGATCACGGCGCCATCGAGATTGAACCGGCCGCTGGTCGGGCTGAGCAACGTGCTGGTGATCGTCGCAAAGTTGCCACTGAGGACTTGCAACGTGTTACTCCCCTCGCCGCCACGGACATTCAGCCCACTTGCCGGAACGGGGTTGCCGTCAGCAAAGTCGAGCGCGAATTGGTCGTCGCCATCTGCTAGCGCAACGTCGAGCGCCGGCACCGCTGCTAATGGAATCGTCAGCGTCTGGTCGTTATCGCTGAGCGTGCCGCCTGCCGGTAGCGAGACAAACCGGGCCGCGGCGTCATGGATCACCAAGTCGTTACCGCTGCGGCGGAACGTCAACTGGTTGGCGATGCCGGCCGTATCAACAATCCATAGCGTTCCTTGATCAAATCCTGCTGAGAGCGTGCCCGTCGGCTCTTGCTCCAGCACCCTGATGTTGCCCGATGTCAGGCTGCTCTGGCTGCTCGCATCTGCCTGGATCGACTGACTGGCGTACTGGGCGCTGATACCAAAGTCATTGATCGGCAGCAGCGGATTGGCCGACAGCACTCGCCGCGCTTCGAGCGCCTCGAACCGCAGCCGGGCGTAGCCCCCGCGGGAGCTGGCAGGGGGCCGGGATACGGGCATCAGCCAGCGGGCGACGCCGGTCAGCCAATGGTTCGCAAAAGCCTGTGGGTTAAGTAGTAGATGAAGGCGCCGCCGCCGGCTATGGCGTTGCAAGCGCCGCTGCACTGCTGAGCGACCTTTCTGCGAGCACACATGCTTCAACGCTTCCAACATCGCCAGCAGCCTCAACTACACAGGGACTACATCAGTGGCTATCACACGCAGCCCCCCAAAGTAGCCGGGCCAGTCGGCGGTAGTCAACTGCCCTTCTCTGGAGCCTGCCGGGGATTCGGTGAACTTGCAAACCGGAGCAACTTTAATGGCAAGCCGCAGCGCTGCGGTTGGTGCTTGGCCCCGAATCGATCACAATGCGCGCTCCGCCGTTCTTGCGCTATGGGAAGATGCTTTGTCCAGTTTCTCGCTCGTCGATTCGTTTGGCCGCGTGCATCGCAGCGTTCGCATCAGCGTCACCGACCGCTGCAACATTCGCTGCTTTTACTGCATGCCCGAGAGCGACGTGGCGTTTGCGCCGCGGCACGAACTGCTGAGTTTTGAAGAGCTGACCCGCCTTGTCCGCCTGTTGTCCGAACAGGGAGTGCACGACGTGCGGGTAACCGGCGGCGAACCGCTGGTCCGCCGCGATGTCGATCGCTTGGTGGCGATGCTGGCAGCGCTGCCGAATGTCCGCGACCTGGCGATGACGACCAATGGGATCCTGTTGCCGCAGTATGCTCAGCGACTCCGCGACGCTGGGCTGCAGCGCTTGAACATCAGTCTCGACACGCTCAACGAGCAGACGTTCCGCCGAATCACGCGCCGCGCGGGGGTCCAGCGCGTGCTCGACGGCATCGAGGCGGCATTGAACGCCGGCTTTAAGCAGATTCGGCTCAATGCGCTGGCGATCCGCGATCTGACCGAGCCGGAGCTCGAATCGCTCGTTGAGTTTGCCGCCGCTCGGTCGCTGACCCTGCGGTTCATCGAGTACATGCCGTTGGATGCGGCGCGCAGTTGGTCCGCTGATCAAGTGCTCGGCGGCGACGAGATCCTCAACCGCATCACCGAGCGGTTTGGGCGACTTCAGCCGCTGGAGCCGCCTCAGCCCTCGCAGCCGGCACGCGACTATGCGCTGCTGGATCTGCCGCCCGACGCGGCAGGGCAGCACCCGCGGATCGGGGTGATCCGGCCGGTCACCGCCCCGTTCTGCGGCGCCTGCGATCGGCTACGGATTACCGCCGAAGGGACGATCCGCAACTGCCTGTTCTCTAGCGAAGAGTGGGATCTGCGCGCTCTGTTGCGCAGCGGTGCGGGCGATGCGGAGATCGTTGAGCAGATCGCAGCGGCGGTGGCGGCCAAACGCGCCGGCCACCTGATCAGCGATGTCGGCTTCAGCCCGCCGGAGCGGGCGATGTACCGTATTGGGGGGTGAGTCCTTCAAAGATGTAGCGGGGCTCGTTAGAGTACGGACCTCAATAACGAATTTATGGGTCGCAGCCAGCCGCCAGCGGAGCCGACCTTTTCATCTGCCCCTGCCGACTTGGCTCGACTCCTGCCGCCGGACTGCGCGCTATGCACGATATGTTTCGACTCGATGATGATGTGGCCGTGGTGATCGGTGGGACAGGAGAGTTGGGCGGATCGATGGCCGATGCCTTGGCGAGCTTTGGAGCCAAAGTCGCGGTCATCGGGCGGAGTGAAGAACGTGGCCGCGCGCGGGTGCGGCAGATCACCGACGCCGGCGGAGTCGCAAAATTCTATACCGCCGACGCGCTCCAGCAAGGTTCGTTGCAGGCCGCTTGCGACGCGATCACGCGCGAAATGGGGACGCCAACGGTGCTGGTCAATGCGGCCGGTGGCAACCGCCCTGACGCGACGCTGCCACCGGGAGCCGACTTCAGCGACCTGCCGACCGGCGCTTGGCGCGAAGTGTTTGATCTCAATTTGATCGGCGGCTCCTTGCTGCCCAGCCAGGTGTTCGGCCGCTCGATGGTGGCCGCCGGTCGCGGCAGCATCATCAACATCGCCTCGATGTCAGGGATCATTCCGCTCTCCCGCGTCGTCGCCTACTCCGCCGCGAAAGCCGCGGTGATCAACCTGACGATGTTCCTGGCCCGCGAGTGGGCTCAGAAAGGCGTTCGCGTCAATGCGATCAGCCCCGGTTTCTTCCCCGCTGACCAGAATCGCAAATTGCTGTTCAACGACAACGGCAGCTACACCGAGCGCGGTGGCCAGATCATTGCTCACACGCCGATGGGACGATTTGGTGAAGCCCATGAACTGGCTGGCGTGGCGGTGTGGTTGGCCAGCCACCGGGCATCATCGTTTGTCACCGGACAGAATTTCGCCATCGACGGCGGCTTTTCCTCGACCACGATCTAAAGCCACCGCTTAGCGCCTTCCCCATACCCATTTCCCCATACTCTCAACCCGAGGATTCCTGCAGAGATGTCTGTATTAAACGTTCGCCAAGATGCTTGCGATCTCGATTTCCTTTCGCTCGGCGCGCTGGTTCACCGGCTCGACCCAGGCGTGCTGCCGTTCCGCCGCGCTAAGTCGTTTGACGTGCATGTTTCCGGCGGCGAATACAATGTCGCTGCTAACCTGTCGTACTGCTTTGGCTTGAAGACCGGCGTCGCCACGGCGATGGTCAACAACGGCATCGGCGAACTGATCCAGGGCCAAGTCCGCGAGATGGGCGTTAAGCCGTTTTATAAGTTTTTTGAGCACGACGGCGTCCGCGGCCCCAACATGGCGACCGTCTACAGCGATCGCGGCCAGGGCGTGCGGCCACCGGTGGTGTTCTACAACCGTGCCAATGAAGCCGGTGCGATGCTCAAACGCGGCGACTTCCCGTTTGCCGAAATCATGTCCGGCGGCTGTCGCTGGTTCCACAGCGGCGGGATTTTCGCGGCGCTGTCGGAAACGACTGCCGACCTGGTTGTCGAAGGGATGCAGGCTGCTGGTGAAGTCGGCGCGATTCGCTCATTCGACCTGAACTACCGCCCCAAATTGTGGGACACGATCGGCGGTCTGGAGCATGGCCAGAAGATGATCGCTCAGATCGTCAAGAACGTCGACTGCCTGATCGGCAACGAAGAGGATCTGCAAAAGGGCCTGGGCATCGCCGGGCCAGAGGTGACCGAGAAGGCCGAGAGCAAACTCGATCCCGAATCGTTCTTTGGCATGATCGATCGCGCGGTCGACAAGTTCCCGAACGTCAAAGTGGTCGCTACGACGCTCCGTGAAGTGCATTCGACCAATCGGCATAGCTGGGCCGCGGTGCTGTGGGTCGAAGGCAAACGCTATGTCAGCCCGACCTGCGAACTCGATGTGATCGATCGTATCGGCGGCGGCGATGGGTTTGGTGCCGGCCTGTTCTATGGCCTGCTGAGCGGCCGCGCCCCGGAAGAGGCGCTGCGGCTGGGCTGGGCGCACGGAGCGCTGCTGACCACGTTCCCCGGAGACGTTTCGATGGCGAAGTTGCCCGAAGTCGAGCAATTGGCTCGCGGTGGTTCGGCCCGCGTCCAGCGGTAAGTGGCGTCGCTTGAACGGATTCGATCGCAACTTGGGCGACGGGCGGTTGCTCGTCGCCGCCGGGCCTTGACCGGTCGTAGCGATTTTCCGGGCTGATCCGCGCTGAGCTGATGATCTTGCCAGCTCGGCGTTGGCGGCGCTGTGCCTCCTGAACCGATAAATCCGGTGTTAAGGAACGTGCAGGTGCTTGCTTTGAGGATGATGAACCATGGCGAAGATCAACCGGCTGAAAACATTGTCCGCACTGGCGGTAGTGCTCTGTGCCGCAGCTCCGGCCGCAGCACAGCATCCGGATTGGAAGTCGCATCCGGTCACGCCACGGATCGATGTCATCCCGCCGCTGGGCAACAATTTGCCGCTGTCCCACTCCGCCCGCTACAACCGCCCAGGGTACGTGACCGGCAAGATTTCTTATTGGATCGCCCCGAGCAGTCGCGAAGCGATGGCGTGGCAACGTGCGTACCAGCTCGGTTATTACGCCAATCATGCCCCACGGATGGTGACGCACTATTGCTTCCCCAAGCCCTGGGAAGTGTTGGGAACCGGTGCCCGAACCGATTCCGCGGAGCCGAGTACGACGAGTATTCCCATGCCAGTCGCCCCGCCCGCTGCTGCGCCGACTCCGATTCCCTCGGGGATCGAACTGGTGCCGCCGGCCGAATTGCCGCCAGCCGAGTTGCCGCCGCCAGAGCTGCCGAGCACGCTGGGCGAGTTGATCAAAGGCATTGAGTGACGGCTAGTCCTCGGGGAGGGGAATGTCTCAGGGCCAGCGAGGAAATTAGTCCGCAAACTCCGCCTAGATTGCTTGGGTTATCGCAGTCGCGTCGATCGGCATTACAATGTGCGTTGTCTCCAAACGTCCTTTTAATGTCGCAGAGCTGCTCATGCCGGTCCACTTTCTTACGCGCAGTCCCATCACCTTGGCTGCGCAGGCGTTTTGCTGCTTGATCTTGCTCAGCACCCTCGCACCGGCACCTGCGGCGGCTCAAATCAGTGCCACCCAGCGTGATGAGCTGCTGCGGCTCAGCGAGTCAGCTCGCCAGTCGATCGACGCCCAGCGTTTCCCCTCGGTCGACCAGGCGCGCGCCGATTTGCTCGCCGCCGTGGAGGGTGTGGATGCCTACCTGACGCCGCGAACGAGCGAAAAGAATCGTGCCGATTGGCTCCGATACATCGACGCAGATCCATTGGTCGAGGCGCTCCGCTCGGGCGCTTCGGCAGCAGAAATCGCGGAGCTGGCGCAGGATCTCCGCGGCCGGTTGATCGGCGACATTCGCGGGCTAGAACTTGCGGCCCTGCGGCGATTGCGAGGCTCCGCGGAGCGACTGGCTGCAACCGCACGGTTTGACGATCCCAACACGGGCACGCAGTTGGTCGAGCAACAACTGCAGGCGCTGACGCGCCGGCTGCAAACGATCGACGGCAGCGTCACCACGGAGGATGCGGCGGCACTCTCGACGATTCTTGGGATGTTGCACCCGTCGAATCAGGCTCCGGCATTGGTTTCGGCGACGCGCGCGGCGTTCTCCCGCCCTAACTTGGTCGTTTGGGTCGACGGCCGGATCATCGAACGGGCGATCGCGCGCGATGTCAACCAAACTCGGCCGGTTCGCGACTGCATCCTTGGCACCACGGTCATCGGCACCGGCACGCTCACCGGCTCCGTTGTCGGCCGGCTCGCACCGAGTCATGGCAGCGTGCAGGTCGACTTGATCCTGACGGGCCGTTTCAACAGCAACACGATTGGCTACAACGGTCCGGTCCGCTTGCCGACGGTGGGGCATGGGCAGGTGATGGCGTCGCGGTCGATCTGGATCAATGAGGCTGGGCCGCGATTATCGCCGACGATGGCCTCGGCCGAGTTGAACAGCCGGATTACGTCGATCGATCACCCGCTGCGCATCGTTCGCCACATCGCACAAAAGCAGATTGCCCGCAAACAGCCCCAAGCCGAGCGGATTGCGACGAGTCGGCTGCGGTCGCAGGTGGCTGGCGACTTTGAGCAGCAAACTTCACAGGCCGTTTCCGGAGGCGGCGACGGTTCCGGGCCGCTGGCGTCATTGCTCGGCGGTGGCGAGTATTCGGACTCGGTCGATCCGATCAAAGAAGCAAAAGTCCTCTTCGCGCGGCTCAATCTTCCACCACCTACACGGACCGTCGGTTCGACGACGCAAAACGTTTATGCACAGGTGACGCAGCGCGATGCGACCCAGTTGGCCGCTGACACGGGGCCGCCGCCGTTAGCGGAACTGCTAGCTTCCGCTGGGCCGTCGATCGCCAGCCGCCTGTTGAAACCGACGGCTGCGGCGGCAGGCAAGGCTAGTGACGTCACTTTTGACGGAGCCATCCAGCTTCACGAATCGTTTGTCGACAACATCGCTGCGCGGGTCCTGGGCGGACGAACGGTCAGCGGCGAGCAGATCGACCAACTGCTGGCCACCAGCAACAAGCCGCTGCTGGATATCGTGAGCGACGAAGCAGAGCCAGAACCGTTTGAAATCGACTTTTCGACGTTTCGCCCGGTGATTTTTGAACTCCGTGACCAAACCATCCGGATCGGCATCCGCGGCACGCGGTTCAGCCAAGGAGCCCGTGAATTGGCTCGCCCGCTGGAAATCACCGCCATCTACGAACCGCAACGGACCGCGCTCGGAACGATGCTGTTGCAACGCAGCGGCGACGTCAGCGTCGATTTCCCTGGCGGCCGTCGATTGACCATTCAGCAAGTGGCGCTGCGGCGCACGATTCAGCGGCTGTTTTCCGATCGCTTTCCCGAGGCGCTGCTGGACCGTCCGCTGATCATCCCCGATTTCAACGACTCCGCGATGTTGGAAGTTCGCACGGTGCGAACCCAGTTGATCGATGCGCGCGACGGCTGGCTCTCGGTCGCAGTCCAGTTGACCAACACCCCGCTTGCCGAACTTAGCCTTTCCGAACTGATTGCTCCGGACGATAAGTAGATCACCGAGTCAATGCGGCTGCTGCGGTCATTTCGGGCAGACGCACGGATGCATCGACCTGTTTCCTTCACGCCGCAACCCTACCAGTGGATCAAGACGTGCCGCAAAACCCTGTGCAACTCTGTGGAATCGTTCCGCCGCTGGTCACGCCGCTGGTCGGCCGGGAGGAACTGGACCAATCGGGGCTCCAGCGTTTGGTCACCCATGTGCTTGCCGGCGGTGTTCATGGGCTGTTCATTTTGGGGACCACCGGGGAAGCGCCGAGCCTTGGTTACCGGCTGCGCCGCGAACTGATCGAGCAGGTCTGCCGATTGGTCGACGGCCGGGTTCCCGTGCTGGTCGGGATTACCGACACCGCGTTTACCGAGTCGGTCGCGCTTGCGAAAGTGGCCGCTGACGCCGGAGCCGCTGCGGTGGTGCTGGCCACGCCGTATTACTTTCCTGCAGGCCAAACCGAGTTGATCGGCTACGTCAAGCACATCGCTGCGGAGCTGCCATTGCCACTGGTGCTCTACAACATGCCGAGCCTGACGAAGGTCTGGTTCGAAATTGAGACGCTCAAGAAGTTGACATCGATCGAGCGGATCATCGGCATCAAGGACAGCAGCGGCGATCTGGCCTACTTCGCGCGGCTGATGGAGCTAAAAACAATCCGCCCCGATTGGTCGGTGATGATGGGGCCTGAAGCGTTACTGGGGGATGCGATCCGCTGCGGCGGTGACGGCGGTGTGTCCGGCGGCGCCAATTTGGTTCCAAGGTTGTTTGTTGACCTTTATGAGTCGCTGGTCAGCGGGGACACAGCGGCCGGCAGCGGACTGCAACAACAAGTCGTAGCTCTGCAGCAGATCTATGAGATCGGCAAATACGCTTCGCGGCATATTAAGGCGACCAAGTGCGGCCTGTCACTGCTGGGAATTTGTGACGACTTCATGGCTGAACCGTTTCACCGCTTTCGCCAGCCGCAGCGCGAACAGGTCGCTGCAATTCTGCGGCAACTCGATCTGCTGCCGGCGACTCAGTAATCTGGCGCGCCCGGACTCAGGCATTGCTCGCTTGCGGCGTTTTCGCTGTTTCCGGCGCCGAACCGCCGATCACCGTTGACACCGGGGCGAGCATCTCCAGCTTTTCACTGATCATCACCAGGGTCAGCAGGATCGGAACGGCCAGGAAAATGCCGGCGATGCCCCACATCCAGCCCCAGATCACAATAAACAGGAAGACCACGGCGGAACTGAGTCGCATCGATTTTCCCAGAATCGATGGCGTGATGAATTGCCCTTCTAACGATGTCAGCACGAAATAGATTCCGGCCACGAGGAACGCATAGGACACGTGCTCAAAGTTTACCAAGGCGACAAAAAAAGCGGCTGAAATACCGATGATCGCGCCGACAATCGGCAGGAAGTTTAGCAGCATCGCGGCGACTCCCCACATCAGCGGCGATGGCATCTGTAGCAGCCACATCGCCAGGCCGATCACCACGCCCAAACAGGCATTGATCAGCGTCACCCAGCCCAAATAGCTGCTCAGCGCATCTTGCACATTTTCAACGACCTCGACGAAGCGCCGCTTTGATGAAAAAGATGGGATGGTGCTCGTTAGATTTCGCAGCAGATCATCCCCAGTCACCATCAAGAAGTATAAGAGCGCAAACGCAATCGAAATCAGCGACAGAACGTTTCCTGTGCCTGCAAGGATCGGCGAAGTCGTGGTCCAAGTCGATTGCTTGATCTGAACCGGAACGGGTTCATTGTCGACAACCCCTTCGGCCTCTCCTGTCTCCTCCGCGATTTCCTCGGTCGCTGCATTGACGCGTTCGAGGCGATCAAAGATGAACGACAATTTCTCCCGGGCAACACTCATCGACTCGGGCGCATTTTTGAGCATCTCCTGGGCAGGGCCGGCCACGAGGTAGAACAGAATGCCGAGCATCAGGCTCAGTGAGAGCATTACGGCGGTCGCCGCCACCGCGGGCGGGACCCCGACTTTAGTCGCTCCCCGTAGAATCGGCCGGAGCGTCAAGTAGGCGAACAGGGCGACCGTGACCGGCACGAACAGATTGCGGCCGATGTACAGCGTGTACAGGCTCAGCAGCACGCCGCAGAACCAGACGCCCGCCGACAGCGTCGCGATCCGGCGACCGAGCGAGGGTTCATCTTCCTCGGTTTCGTGGGCACTCATGAAGCATTCAACGGGCCAGGCGGATGATCAGGTCAAACTGTGGCTACCGAGCAATCGCTGTACCAAAGCGACTAAGCGGCGACGGTCGGGAGGAAGGGCAGAGGGGCAGAAGGGCAACAAGGCAACAGGGCAGGTGCTAAGCAGCACAGGACGTGTCATTCGGCAAAATTCAATCAGCCGGCATGCGTGAGCGTCCGGTTCTCGCGAACCATGAGCCGCATGCCAGCGGTCGATTGGACTGACCAATTGATCCAGCTCTCGATCACACCCTTCACCTGCGGCCCCTCGAAACCGCTGGCGATTGCAAGCATAATGCGAGGTTTCCGCTGGACGATCGAGACGCTGCGCGCGACGGTCGCTCCATCTGGTTTACCGACTTGTTAGTACTGGAAGGGACCTTGCCAGTGATGCGACACCGGATCTCAATCACCATGCCCCACGTTTTAGTCATCGAACCTCTACAAGGATTGGCTGCGCGGGTCCGCAGGGTCACAGACGCGGTAGCCCGCATCCTATGCTGCTTCGCGGCGGTCGCGATGTGTTCGATGACCAGCGGCCAAGCAGCCGAGCCTGCTGATGAGTTGATGCCGCTGGCCTATAACCATCCGGGATTAACGGTTGATTTGGGAGTGGGCCTGTGGGCCTGGCCGACGGTCTGGGATGTCGATGGAGATGGAGACTATGACTTGATCATCAGTTGTCCGGACAAACCTTTCAACGGCGTTTGGGTGTTTGAGAACACCAGCGGCGATACGGCGGAGCATAAATTTCCAATCTTCAAAGCTCCGCGCAAAATCAGTCACGCGGTGCATTATGTGATGCCGAGCTACGTTGACGGGCAACTGCGCGTGCTGACGCCAGGGCGTGAGTATCCAAACTTTTTGCAGACCGGACTTGCGGAACACGTTGATCTGCCGATTCCCGCAAGGTTTTATGAGCCCCAAGGGCAACAGCCGCGGGGCCCCAAGCTGCGGCACAATCAATGGCGGTACGTTGATTATGATGGCGACGGGGCGCTCGATTTGGTTGTCGGCTTAGAAGACTGGAGTTATTACGGCTGGGATGACGCCTGGGATGAACAGGGGAACTGGACCAACGGGCCGTTGCGTGGCTACGTTTTTCTGTTTCGCAACTTAGGAAGCAGCGAACAGCCGAATTATACGGAGCCGGTCAAGCTGCAAGCCGGCGGTGAGATCATCGATGTATACGGTTGTCCGTCTCCCAACTTTGTCGATTTCGATGGTGATGGCGACCTGGACTTGCTCTGCGGTGAGTTTCTCGATGGGTTCACCTACTTCGAGAACACTGGAACGCGGCAGCAACCGGAGTATGCACCGGGCCGGCGCCTGCAGACGCCCAATGGTTCTCCGCTGGTGATGGACTTGCAGATGATCGTTCCGATCGCGATCGACTGGGACCGCGATGGCGACGTTGACCTGGTCGTCGGCGACGAAGACGGACGTGTGGCGCTAATTGAAAACACGGGAAGGTTGACGGCGGACCGAACGCCGCAGTTCCTGCCTCCTCGGTATTTCCAGCAGGAGGCAGGCGACCTCAAGTGCGGCGCACTCGCAACCCCGGTTGGCTATGATTGGGACGGCGATGGTGATTTTGATGTCTTATGTGGCAATACGGCAGGATATATTGAGTTTTTTGAAAACCTCAGCGGTCCGGGTGTTGAGTTTCCTAAATGGGCAGCCCCGGTCAGGCTGGAGGTTGACGGGCAGCCATTGCGGATTTTGGCTGGGCCCAATGGCAGTGTTCAAGGACCTGCCGAAGCCAAGTGGGGTTATACCTGTCTGAGTGTGGCGGACTGGGATCATGATGGATTACCCGACATTGTGATCAACACGATTTGGGGCAAAATCGAGTGGATTAGGAATATTGGTACGCGCGCGCAGCCGAAGCTTTCGAGCCCGCAAAGCATTGAAGTCGCGTGGGCCGGCGAGCCGCCCAAGCCGTCGTGGACTTGGTGGCAACCGGGACCGCAAGAATGGGCCACCCAGTGGCGGACGACGCCGATCGCGATCGACTGGACAGGCGACGGCTTAACCGATCTGGTGGCGCTCGATCATGAGGGTTACTTGACGTTGCTGCGGCGCGCTCGCCGAGGTGATCAACTGGTGCTGCTGCCGCCGGAGCGGGTGTTTTATGGCAACAACCTGTCAGTTACCGACAGTCGGCACACGATCGTCGACAGCCAGCCCGGTCCGCTGCGACTGAACAATGGCCGCGCCGGGGCCAGCGGCCGGCGAAAGTTGTGGATCGCTGACTGGGATGGAGATGGTCGTTGGGACATCCTCGCTAATTCAACCAGCGCCAACTTCCTCAAGCAGGTCCGCTGCGACGATCAAGACGACGGGGACCAGCGGTGGTATTTCGAAGACCGGGGGGTGGTCGTCAGCAAGAATATTCAGGGGCACTCGACCAGTCCGACCGTTGTCGACTTCAATGCCGATGGGGTGGCGGACTTGCTCGTTGGAGCGGAAGACGGCCGGTTGTATTACAAACGCAACACCCCTTCAGCGCCCTGAACGCTGCTGCCCGGATGCGGCCAGGTCGCTGCGGGTAAGCGGCACAGAAGATGATATTTGGCACAATTCAATCAGCCGGCAGGTGTTAGCCTCCGGTTCTCGCGAATGACCAGCCGAGCCGTGGCGACCGATTTGGCCGAAGGGCCCTAGACCTGCTTACTGCCGCGCCTGTTTGGTAAACGCTTCGAAGCGGCGAAGCGTCTCCGGGCTGACGTGATGCTCGATGCCCTCGGTGTCGATCGCTGCCGTTTTCGCTGACACCCCGAGTGCCAGCAGAAACTGGTACACCGTCTCGTGCCGCTGGCGCGATTGCAGCGCCAGTTTCTCCCCAGCCGGGGTGAGTCGCACCGGTTGATAGGGTTCGGTCTGGACCAGGCCGACCGTAACCAGGCGGTTAAGAATCCGGCTCACGGTCACATGGCTGACCGCGAACCGCGCCGCCAAGTCGACCACGCGGCAAGTTGAACGCTCAGCGATGATCTCCGCGATCGCCTCAACGTAGTCTTCCGCGGTCTCGGTCGCATGGTCGCTGCGCGTGCGGCGGTGCGAGACGGAGGTGCTGGACGTCGGCTTGCTCGAGGCTTTCAAAACGGTTTCTTTCCCATCGCTCGGAGGCCGCCGCGAGGGGCGACCGGCTTGCATCATCGCTTCAGTATAGACCTTGACAACCAAGCCGCAACGCCTAGGCTAGACGAGCCGAAATGTAGCCATGGCTACGATGGATCGGCTGCTCGCCGGCCACCCCCGCGAGTCGCTTGCGGACCAATCACATGGGAGTTCGCTGTTGGGAAAAACATCTTGGGTCTCATGCGCCGGCAGTCTGCTGGTCTGTTATCTGATCGCGCTGTGCGGCTGTCAGCAGTCGGCTGCCGTGCCGATTCAGCAGCCAGACGAATCCGCTAAGATCCACGCGGTCGCCACGGTTGGGATGGTTGCCGATCTGGTGCGAAACGTGGGCGGACCGCACGTTCACGTGACGCAGTTGATGGGGCCGGGCGTCGATCCGCATCTCTATAAGGTCACACGCGACGATGTGCGAGCGCTCTTTGGCGGTGATGTCATCTTTTATTCGGGCCTGATGCTCGAAGGCAAAATGACGCACACGCTGCAGCAGATGGCGCTGCGCAAGCCGGTGATCGGTGTAGCGGAAAGCTTGCCAGCCGGTCGACTGCTCGGCTCCGACGCTGCCAGCGACCATGGCGGCGAGGGCCACCATGCGGATCCACATGTTTGGATGGATGTTGCGCTGTGGGCCGAGACGCTGCCGGTGGTTACCGAAGCATTGGTCGCTTTTGCCCCTCAACACACGGAAGATTTCCGAGCCAATGCGCAGCGCTATCGCGAAGAACTGCGTGCGCTGCACCAATATGGAATCGATTCCCTCAGTACCATTCCGCCGCAACGTCGCCAATTGATCACGTCGCATGATGCATTCGGGTATTTTGGCCGCGCCTATGGCTTAGAAGTCCGCGGTGTCCAGGGATTATCGACCGATTCGGAGGCAGGGCTGATGCGGATCAACCAACTCGTTGACCTGATCGTCGGCCGGCAGATCGGTGCGGTGTTTGTCGAGAGCAGCGTGCCACGAAAAAGTCTGGAAGCGGTCATCGAGGGAGCGGGCGCGCGCGGCCAGCGGGTCGTCATCGGAGGCGAACTCTATTCCGATTCCGGTGGCGCAGAGGGAACGTTTGAAGCGACTTATCTCGGCATGATGGATCATAATTTCACGCACGTCGCGCGGGCGCTGGGCGGAGCGGCACCGGAATCTGGACTTTATAGGCGACTCTCATCGCACCCTCAGACTGTGGAAGCTGTACGTTGATGAGCGATTTACCACTGTCGATCGACGACCTAACGGTCGCCTATCAGCGCAAGCCTGTGATTTGGGATGTGGAGTTGGATGTCGCCCCCGGCTCGCTGGTGGCGATCGTCGGTCCCAACGGCGCCGGCAAGAGCACGCTGCTGAAGGCTTGCATGGATTTGATCACGCCGGCCTCGGGCCGCGTGCGTTTTTTTGGAAAGCGCTACCGCGATGTGCGACATCGCGTCGCTTACGTGCCGCAGCGAGAAAGCGTCGATTGGGACTTTCCGATCAATACGGTCGATGTCGTCGCCATGGGGCTCTATCGCCAAATCGGCTGGTGCCGGCGCGTACGCAAACCACACTTGCAGGCGGCCCGTGAGGCGTTGGAGCGAGTCGGCATCGCTGACTTAGAAAAGCGGCAAATCAGTCAGCTTTCCGGCGGGCAGCAGCAACGCACGTTTCTTGCTCGGGCGCTGGTCCAGCGAGCGGATTTGTATTTGATGGATGAGCCCTTTGCCGCCGTTGATGCGGCTACGGAAAAGGCGATCGTGAACATCCTCAGCGGACTTAAAGCCGAAGGCAAGACCGCCGTGGTGATCCATCATGATCTGCACACGGTGCGAGAATATTTTGATCAGGTGGTGCTGATCAATATGCGGGTTGTTGCCGCCGGGGCTGTCGAGGAGGTTTTCACAGAAGAAAATTTACAGAAGACCTATGGCGGACGCCTGACGCTGCTGGATCAAGCGACCGAGGCGATGCGTCGGCGGGAGAAAACCTCGTGATCTCCAGCTTCGCCCAGGAGTTGACGCGCACGTTATTGCTGCAGGATCACAACACGCGCGTGGTGATGTTGGCAACGACGCTGCTCGGGCTGGCCGCCGGTGCGGTCGGTTCGTTCACGTTGCTGCGGCGGAGGGCATTGATGGGCGATGCGCTCAGTCATGCCATGTTGCCGGGCATCGGCTTGGCCTTTCTGCTCGCGCCGGCCCTGGGGTTCGATGGCAAATCGCTAATCGTGTTGCTGGGCGGGGCAGGCGTCAGCGGAGCGATCGGAACGCTGGTGATTCTGCTCATTCGCCATCAAACACGACTCCAGGAGGACGCCGCGCTGGGGATTGTGCTGAGCGTCTTCTTTGGTGCCGGACTGGCGATCCTGGGGATGGTGCAACAGGCCTCGGGAGGACACGCGGCGGGGCTGGAGTCCTTTATCCTTGGAAAAACGGCATCGATCACGACAGCGGATGCAGTCTGGATCGCCGTTTCGGGACTGGTCGTCACCATCGTGCTGGCGGTCACCTATAAGGAATTAAAACTCATTTGTTTTGACCAAGGTTATGCCGCGGCACGCGGTTACCCGACGCTCGGGCTCGACGTGACCTTGATGTGCATGGTGGTGCTGATCACGGTCGTCGGGCTGCAAGCGGTCGGGCTGATCCTGATGATCGCGCTGTTGGTGATTCCTGCAGCGGCGGCAAGGTTCTGGGTCAGCGGCGTGGGACAGATGACGTTGCTGGCATCGTTACTCGGAGCGGTGAGTTGTATGTCCGGCTCACTGATCAGCGCTCTGGTTCCGAATCTGCCGTCGGGGGCCACCATCGTGTTGGTCGGGGCGGCCCTTTTCTTTGTAAGTTTTGTGTTCGGATCCAACCGCGGAGTGTGGGTCCGCACAGCCCACCGCTGGGCGACGCAGCGCCGCACTGACCGGCATCATGTGCTGCGGGGGATTTATGAGATTTTGGAATCTCGGTCTCCCGCCATTCGCAATGGCAATCTGACGGAACTCGATCTGCGTGCTCGCGAGTTGCAGGTGACGACCGAGGAACTGTTGAACGTGCGCAGTTGGTCGCTGCAGCGGGTGTTGCGCGAGCTGCGCCGCAGTCGCCGTAATGGCCTGCTGGAACAAACCGCTGATGAGATCACGCTCACCGAGCACGGTTGGGCGGAAGCGCAGCGGATCACCCGTGAGCATCGGTTATGGGAGCTCTACCTCATCTCGCATGCCGACGTGGCCCCAGGGCGTGTCGATCGCGACGCCGAGCGGATTGAACATGTCCTGGAGCCCGAGATGATCTACCAACTCGAACGCCTGCTGAGACAATCGCCGGGAGGTTTGAAGGTGCCCGGCAGCCCTCACCGCCTGGCAACGGCGCCGCTGGCCTCTGCGCCCGCGGGGAGAGCCGACCAGCGCGACTCGCATGAAGGAGCCGAGCGATGATCGCTGCGGGAAACTGGTTGTGGGAACTCGATGGCTGGATCATCGCCGCTGGCGTGTTGTGCGCGGCAGCGGCCTCGCTGCTGGGCAATTTCCTGGTATTGCGAAGGCTGAGCATGCTCGGCGACGCGATCAGCCATGCAATTCTGCCAGGACTAGCGGTAGCTTTCATCGTTACCGGCAGCCGGCAGAGCGTGCCGATGTTCCTCGGCGCAGCGCTGGTCGGCGTGTTGACCGCTCTGATGACGCAGTGGATTCACGACTTCGGCAAAGTCGACGAAGGCGCATCGATGGGAGTCGTGTTCACGACCCTGTTTGCACTCGGACTGGTGTTGATTGTGCATGCCGCCGACTACGTCGATCTCGATCCGGGCTGTGTCTTATACGGAGCCATCGAGCTGACGCCGCTGGACGCCGTTTCGATCCGCGGGTTAGCAATCCCACGCGTCGTGATCATGTTGTCGATCACCACGCTGATCAATCTGTTGTTTGTTGTCCTGTTCTTTAAGGAACTCCGGCTGACCTCATTTGATCCCGAACTGGCCGACACGCTGGGGTTCAGAGCTCAATGGTTGCATTATGGGTTGATGACCCTCGTCGCGATCACTGCGGTGGCCAGCTTTGAGAGCGTCGGCAATATCTTGGTGGTCGCGATGTTCGTTGTTCCTCCGGCCACGGCTCGGCTGCTCAGCGACCGTTTATTGACGATGGTGATTTTAAGTGTTGTGATCGGTGCAGCAGCGGCGATCAGCGGTCACTGGGCAGCGATCAACGTGCCCGGCTGGTTTGGCTATGCCAGCACGACGACGGCGGGCATGATGGCGGTGATGACCGGGGTCGCGTTTGTACTCGCGATGGTGTTCAGCCCCAAACAGGGCGTGCTGGTTCGCTGGCTGCGCGTCGAGAGTCTGGCATGGAAGATTTTGAGCGACGATGTATTGGCTTATCTGTACCGTGCGGAGGAACGGCCACGCGAAACGAGTCCGCAATTTGCTGAGATCCAGCATGCGCTGCTCGTACGTCCCCTGCGTCTGCGGCTGGTGCTGCTGAGAGAAGCTTTCGGCGGGCGGATCGCCGCTCACGATTCCCATTATTACCTCACCGACGCGGGCAAGCAGGCGGCGATTAAACTGGTCCGCGCCCACCGATTATGGGAGCAGTATCTCGTCGATCGAGCCAATGTGGCGACCGACCGCATTCATGGTCAGGCCGAGCAACTGGAGCATTTTTCGGATCGCGGCGTGCGGGATGAGCTCGAACGCCAAACACGCTTCCCCACCGCTGACCCGCACGGCAGTCCGATCCCCAGCGAACGCCACCGTGCGGATACTTAGGTTCGGCTGCTGACCGAGTGGCCGCTCGTCCCAGAGCGAGTATCTCGATGGCGTTGGATGGCACGCTCAGAGCCCTCATGCAAGCCCGACGCGCAAGCGAGTGACACACACCGCCATCAAACTGTCCCGGTCCGACCCTGATTCGAATTGCCTGATCGAATCGCAAGCGAGAGCGTTCGCAGGAGCACTCGCTTGCGCTTCGGGCTTGTATGAGGAGCACTCGCTTACGCTTCGGGCTTGCATTAGTCCTGCGTTTGTCGAAATGCGCGGTGGGCACCGATGATGTAGATCAACGAGCCGGCCCAGACGAGCGAGAAGCCGAGGATTCGTTCATAACCAAAACCTTCGCCCATGACCAACACGCCGAGCCACAACTGCAGCGTGGGACCGATGTACTGCAACACGCCGATGGTCGACAACGACACTCGGCGGACGGCCAGAGCAAACAGCATCAACGGCGGTACGGTAACCACACCGCCGGCCATCAGCAGGGCGTCGGTCTGCCAGCCGAGTCGTCCCATCGCGCCGCTTCCGCTGGCAGCCAGCATTCCAAGGTAGAGAATCGCCGGTCCGCTCAGAACCAGATTCTCCGTCAACAGGCCCATCAGCGCCGGCATCGGGACGCGTTTTTTCAGCAGCCCATAGATGCCAAATGATGCGGCCATCGCCAGCGAAACCCAAGGAATCGTGCCGCCGGCAATCGACATGCTCGTCACGCCGCAGGTCGCAATCACAATCGCCAGCCACTGCCACCGTGAGAGCCGTTCACCCAGGACCACCACGCCCAAGGCCACGTTGACCAAAGGAGCGATGTAATAGCCCAGTGAAGCGTCCAGCACGCGATCGTGATTGACCGCCCAGATGAACGCTAGCCAGTTGATCGAGATGGTAATCGCCGCGAGCGATGAAATCACCCAGAGACGCGTGCGGCTGATCGCCGGAAACACGGCCGCCGGTGGTTGTGCGGGCGCCGCATGCTGAGCACGCCCGCCAGGTGTCGGTTCGCCAGCATCGGCCATGCCGCCGACCAGTTCCACTCCGAACGCGGGCCGTCTCCAGCGGATGAATGCGATCGCGATGATCAAAAACACCGTCGACCAGATCACTCGGTGACAGACGACTTCCAGTGGCGGGACCGCATCCAGTAAACGCCAGAACAGCGGAAAGATACCCCAGCTACTGTAGGCGGCGATGGCAAACGCCAACCCGAGCCGGAGTGATGCGGTTGTGTTTGGCACAGGCTGTTCGTGATCTGTCCAAACTCAGTTACAAATACGCCCTACGGCAGCACGCGACCCTCTGCGCTGTCCACCGTCTGTGGCTTAAGAACATTGACTTTGGGTCAGTCTTGGCAGATCGAGAAGGCCACGTCGGTCTTTGTGAGACCGCGGTCAAATCGACCGCCGAGGATCGGCAGACGGCTTGCGAACACCGGATGCTAACGCATTCCGGCGAACTGCATGTTGCCGAACATCAGCTCCCGTGCTGTCGACTGTTTTGTCACGCCAGGGCTCCTTAGCCTTCGACGTTGATTCCCATGCTGCGGGCAGTGCCTTCGATCATCAGCGCTGCTTCGGCAACGCTGCGGGCATTGAGGTCGGCCATCTTCTTCTCAGCGATCTCAGCACATTGTGCCTTGGTGACCGTGCCGACCTTCGTGCGGTTAGGGATGCCGCTGCCCTTAGCGATCCCGGCTGCCTGCTTGAGCAAGGCCGCTGCGGGAGGGCTCTTGGTGATGAACTCGAAGCTCCGGTCGCTATAGATGGTCACGACGACGGGAATCGGCGTGCCATTGTATTCGCGGGTCCGCTCGTTGAATTGCGAGACGAACTGGCCGAGGTTGACGCCGAACTTACCCAATGAGGTGCCGACCGGCGGTGCGGGAGTTGCCTTTCCGCCGGGAACCTGAAACTTTGCCTGGCCGGTGACGTTTTTTGCCATGACTGATGATGCTACAGAAAATTGACTGGGAGACGCTGTTTTTTCTTACCCGCTATCGTCGACAACGAGTCAGTAAACCGAGCTTGGGTACGACTAAGCACCCGGACACAAGTTTGGTTCATAAACGGATTGCTTCCACACGGTAAAAATCGTGCTGAACGACCTCGCCTATGACAAATAACTTGTGTCCGGCCACTTAATAACAGTTGTTTTGGAAGGGAGGATGCTAGCCTGCCTATGAGATTCTGACAAGACGCTGCGGCCTGCTCAGATCCATTTTGCGGTCTTGCGGATGTTGCGCTGTTCAGCGTTAGATGGCCTCGACCTGCCAGTGATCCAGTTCCATCGGCACGCTGCGGCCAAAGATGTTGATGATCACTGTGACGCGACCATTGGCTTCATCAACCAAGTCGACTTCGCCTTCTTGGTTTTCGAAGTTGCCTTCCTTTACCCGCACACGGTCACCCGCTCGGAACGGAATGGCGGTCTTCATCGGCTGGTCTTCGTCGTCTTCGGCGGCCGGCTTGTTGATGAACCGTTCGACGTCGGCCGGATCCATCGGCATCGGCGTTCCCGCGGCACCGGTGAAGTCGCTGATCCCGCCGGTCTCGCGGACGAGGAACCAGGTGTCATCGTTGATCACCATGTTGACCATGATGTAACCGGGCAGCAATTTGCGTTTGGTGATCCGGCGTTTGCCAGCGCGGGTGAACTCGACGACATCTTCGGTGGGAACCACGATCGAGTTGAAGTATTCCTCCATCCCTTCTCGCTTGACGCGCTTTTCCAGTGCGTCACGAATGGAGTCCTCGCGATTGAAGGCCACCTTTAAGATGTACCAGTTGGCATCGGGGTCTTCGGCGACCACATCGACTTCGGGCTTCTTGATTTTCTTGGGAGCTTCGCTCGCTGACTGTTCCGTTTCGCCTGGTGCTGGCTCGTCAGCCGAGTCGCCTCCGATACGACCTCCATCGGGAGTCATTTCATCAATGATGAATGAACCGGGTTGGGAAGTCGCCGGCGACTCGCCCCCAGCGACCGAATCGCCGGCTGGGGCGGGGTCTTGTTCGTTGGGCGAGTCGGGATCGTTCACGGCAGATGACTTCGAAATCAGGAGAATATGAGAAACAGAAGCTGTGTCCAGGCAGCAACTTAAACGGTGATGCCGATTAAGGAGAAGAACCACTGCCAGACAACGTCAAACAGAAACAGCGTAATCGCCAGGATCAAAATGGTCACGATCACCACCATCGAAGCCCGGATCAATTCGGGCTTGCTCGGCCAAGTGACTTTCGCCATTTCGGCTTCGACATCGACCAAGAAGTCAGCGAAACGCGGCCAATTCACCAGCCGAAAGCCAAACCAAACACCGGCGGCGAACAGCACCAGCGGGATCGCCGACTCGGCCCAGGCATTGGCAGGGGAAAACGTACCGCGGAGCATCACGCTCAAGCGGTAGCATCCCAGGGCAACCACGACCCAGATGGAAAGTGCCGTGACTTGACGGACGATGCGCCCCTTGGACGGCCGGTAGACCGAAGCCTGGAACAGATTCGCCGTCAGCGGCTGGTTAGTGGTAGCGATTTCCCTGGACACGTTTGTCCGCTCCCAAACGGAATTGAGCGATCATTCGCTCGTGACGATGAAATGTCGAAGGACTGGCCGGCATCGATCGGAATAACGGATGCCGCAGGGGCCAGGTCAGGCGGTCGACGGATCACCACCTGGTTAGGACCCAGTGCAGCAGGAGCGGCGGGAATCGAACTCGCAACCCCCGGTTTTGGAAACCGGTGCTCTGCCAATTGAGCTACGCTCCTGTGAGAGACTGGCTGTGTCTCTCCTGGTTCAGCAGTGCGCTGACGGGCATGCCGCCGTCACCGCTGAACCCAACAAGATACCCGGAGCAAGCGGCTCCGGGTACCCGTAAAACCGATTTGTCGATTACTCGACAATCTTCGTGACCACGCCGCTGCCGACGGTCCGGCCACCTTCGCGAATGGCGAAGCGAACACCATCGTCCATGGCGATCGGCTTGTGCAGCTCGACCGTCACTTTGACATTGTCGCCAGGCATACACATGTCGGCGTCGACCAGGTTAGCAGTCCCGGTAACGTCGGTGGTGCGGAAGTAGAACTGCGGGCGATAGCCGCTGAAGAACGGCGTGTGACGGCCGCCTTCGTCTTTGCTGAGGCAGTACACTTCGGCTTCGAACTTGGTGTGCGGGGTGATGCTGCCGGGCTTGGCCAACACCTGTCCGCGCTGAATGTCTTCACGCTTCACACCACGCAGCAAGCAGCCGACGTTGTCGCCAGCGCGCCCTTCGGTCATTTCCTTGCGGAACATTTCGACGCCGGTGCAGATCGTCTTGGTCGGGGCGGCCGACAGACCGATGATCGAAACTTCTTCACCGACCTTGACCACACCGCGCTCGATACGACCGGTGGCGACCGTTCCACGACCTTCGATCGAGAACACGTCTTCGATCGCCATCAAGAACGGCTTGTCTTCTTCGCGAGCGGGCTCGGGGATGAAGTTGTCCAGCGCATCCATCAGGGCCGAAATCGGCGCGCTGGCCGTCGGATCCGAAGGATTGTTGTAAGCCGGCAGAGCCGAGCCACGAACCACGGGGACGTCATCGCCCGGGAAGTCGTACTTGCTCAACAGCTCGCGGATTTCCAGTTCGACCAACTCGAGCAGTTCTTCGTCGTCGACCAGGTCGATCTTGTTCAAGAACACGACGATGTATGGCACGCCGACCTGACGAGCCAGCAGCACGTGCTCCTTCGTCTGTGGCATCGGGCCGTCAGCCGCCGACACGACCAGGATCGCGCCGTCCATCTGGGCGGCACCGGTGATCATGTTCTTGATAAAGTCGGCGTGACCAGGGCAGTCGATGTGGGCGTAGTGACGCTTTTCGGTTTCGTACTCGACGTGAGCGACCGCAATCGTCACGGTCTTGGTCGAGTCGCGGACCGTGCCGCCCTTGGCGATGTCGGAGTAGTTCTTCGCCTGAGCGAGCCCCTTAGCGGCCTGAACGGCGAGAATTGCGCCGGTCGTGGTCGTCTTTCCATGGTCGATGTGACCGATCGTTCCAACGTTGACGTGCGGTTTGGTACGCGCAAACTTGTCCTTGGCCATTCTAATTCACCTACATACAACCGCGGAGGTTTAGCACCGGTGAGATACGCTCACCCGTGCCTCATGCATCTCGCCGCCCGCGTTCACACCCGCGAGGTGGATCGGCCGAGTCACGAATCCACAGTCCCTACAAACCTATTCGAGTAAAAAAACGATCTTGCCACTTCACCGCAGGCCCACCACGAGCGACGAGGCGAAATAGCAACGCGTTCCGGCGTCCGTTGTCGTCGACCGGCGCGGCACGGACAATCGCTGGTCGGCGATGTTGACCCGGCCTTTGCTCCACGATCTCCAACAAAGCTGCTGACGAGATTTGAACTCGTGACCTCATCCTTACCAAGGAGGCGCTCTACCAACTGAGCTACAGCAGCGAATGGTTTTCTAAGTGTCGTTCTGTCTGGCTGCTCCCACCGATCCCGCTGACGGTATCAGGCGAGCAACCTTTTGGCTAGTCAGGCCAAGCGGGTGAAGGGAATCGAACCCTCGTATTCAGCTTGGAAGGCTGCTGCTCTACCATTGAGCTACACCCGCGGTCAATCATCAATTTGTCGTTTCCAACATCTCTATTTGCCCTGCACAGCGGCGGGAGCAAGCTTGCCCGCTGCCGGGCCAGTCGCTCGCGTTGCTGTCGGCAGCGCCAGTGGGAGGTATAGGATTCGAACCTATGTAGACATAGTCAGCGGATTTACAATCCGCCCCCTTTAACCACTCGGGCAACCTCCCCGGTCACCGATTCATTGTTTTACCGTTATTCGGCTGAACTTCCAGCCCAGTAAAGAGCCAGCGGAGGGACTCGAACCCACGACCGGCGGTTTACAAAACCGCAGCTCTGCCAACTGAGCTACGCTGGCCTCAACGATAGGACGCAGAGTGTAGCGATCTTACGGTGCGAGGCAAGACGGATTGGCCCTTTCCGGCTCGGAAAAAGTAGCATTGCGGCAATTCGCCCAGGCTGGCAGCGGTGCGCGGAACTCAATCGGCTCTCCGCTGAGAGGATGGGTAAGGGACAGCGACCAGGCATGCAGCCGCATCGGCGCGGCGCCGGCGGGCAGCGTCTGCGTTTGTCCGAGCTGGCCACCTCGCAAATAAACCGGATCGCCAATGATCGGCAGCGACAGACTCCACAGATGCAAACGGATCTGATTGGTTCGCCCCGTTTTGGGAATCGCCTCCAACAACGTCCGGGGCTGACCATGCTCCTCTGCGCCGGCTTGGCCATCGCTGCGCTCGATCACGCGAAACTCGGTCAGCGCCGCATCACCCTCGGGATCGGTCAGCCGCGCTCCGGCCGAGACACGCCGCCGCGAAATCGCGGCATCGCAGCTAAACACATCATCGCTCGGCGTGCCGTAGCAATCCGCCAGATAACTCTTGGCGACCGAGCCAGCGCTGAACTGCTGCTGGAGCTGCGTGGCAAATGCCTTGCTCTTGGCGAGCACGACCAGCCCGGTGGTGTTGGCGTCGAGCCGGTGGACTGACCGCAAAACCACTGGCTGGTAGACCGGGCTGAGCAGACCGCTGAGTGTGTTGCGGTTGAAGCGTCCGCTGGGGTGCATCGGCAGCGGCGCCGGTTTGTTGACCACGACGAGCGCTTCGTCTTCCCACAAAATCGCGATCTCGGCGTTTACATCCGGTTCGATCGAATTGGGAAATAGGTGGCCATACCGCTGGCCCGCGCGGACCACACGGCTGCCGCTGACCGCAACTCGGCCGCGGACCATCCGCCCCGCGGCAAACTCGCCCGCCCAATAGTCTTCGCCCAAATGCGGGTGCATGCCGACGACGCACTGCAGCAACGTCGCTCCATCAAATCGCAGCGGGACGTTGATCGGCCGGATGTTGTCGTGCGGCAGGCTGCCCGGCAAAACGGCGGTGATTTGCCGCAGCTCCTCCATCCGCCGCGCGATCAGCGTCTGCATCTGTGCTTCGCTCCCCGCGTGGCAATAGGGGCAGCTCTGCGGCGGCTGATAGCGCGGCGATTGCTGGTCCTCGGCGGTCAACACCGCTTGGCAGGCAAAGCACTGCGCCAGCCCCGAAGGTTGCAGTTGACCGTTGAGCGCTACCCGCTTGTCAAACACAAAGCAGTCGCCCTGATAGTGCGCGCTGCCGTGTAGCTCCAGGTATTTGAGGATGCCGCCGTCAAGCTGATAGATCTGCTCAAAGCCCTTGCGTTCCATCAACGGACCAGCCTTTTCGCAGCGAATCCCGCCGGTGCAAAACATCACGACCGGTTTGGATTTCAACTCCGCCGGTAAACGTTCGACGGCCGCTGGGAAATCGCGAAAGTGATCAACGCCGATCGGCAGGGCATTTTCAAAGCTGCCCACGCGAACTTCGTAGTCGTTGCGAACATCGAGCAGCGTGACGTCACGCCCTTGGTCGAGCCACTCCTTGAGCTGGTCGGCCGAGAGTTTCGGTGAGGTCTGCTTGCCCGGCTCGATGCCCTTGACGCCAAAGGCAATGATCTCGCGTTTGAGCCGTACCAGCATCCGGCTGAACGGCTGATCGTCGCTCCAGCTCTCCTTCACTTCCAGGCCCGCAAACGGCTCATGACCGGTCAGCCACGCCCACCAGGCTCGGGTCGACGCTTCTTCGCCGGCGACAAACAGGTTGATGCCTTCGGGGCTGAGCAGCACGGTGCCGCGCAGACCCGCGGCATCAGCTTGTTGGTGAATGCTGTCGCGCCAGGTCGCCAGCTCCTCCAAGGGGACGAACCGGTAGGCGGCGAGATTCAAGATCGAAGGCATCGGCGGAACAAAGCGAAAGCGGAGTAAGATTGCCGAGGCTCCAGCGCGCTCGGCGAGTCGATCCGCCTACTTTGTCAGAATCAGCTTGCCTTGGCGAGTCTTCCGCAGGCGATAAATCTGCCCCTCATTCTCGATCCAGATCTCATCGCCGCAACGGGCCAAGGCATCAAAGCGGATGATCTTGGGCAAGTTGGAGAGTTCGACCTGCGCCGAATGAACGGCCGGCGGAGCACCCGCGCCAGCAGAACTGCCTACCGGCACGGCAGTCATCGGCGGCGAAGGCGGCGGCGCGACCGCTGCCTGTGTCTTGGCCGGACCGCCGCTTTCTGCAGAACGGGCTGCGAGCCGGGACACCCCAGTCAATGCGGCGGTGGGCTTAGCGTCATCGGGCGGCTGGGTCATGGAACGTCAACGGCTGGAGTTGAGTCGATCCGGCGGCAAGAAGCAGACAGGCGCCTTGCCGCCGGCTGGTGACGAGCCATTGTGGTGCATCACGCGGTGGGCGGCAAGACTATAATGAGAATGATTATCAAGAAGCCGTTGGCCTTGAAGAAACGGCGAGCCGGTCACCGTAGCAGAGCCGGCTCAGCCCGCCGCCTTCCGCTCCTCTGCCGAATTGAGCTTGTTGTAGAGCGTCTTCAAACTGACTCCCAACTCCTCAGCCGCAGCGGCCTTTTTACCATCGTGCCGCTCCATCGCGCGGGCGATCGCCATCATCTCCAGCTCGCGCAGACTCATCGGTGCAGCCTCGCGGAGCTCTTTGCGGAGTTGCCGCTGGCCGAATTGTCGCGGCAGATGTTCCGGCCGGATCGGCAACTTGTCGCACAGAATGGCGGCGTGCTCGAGCACATTGGCCAGCTCGCGGACGTTGCCCGGCCAGACGTGCGCCTTGAGGATTGTCAGCACTTCATCGTCGATCGCTGCTATGCCAGGAGCCATGTCGCTGCGGTGGCGCCGCAGCAGCGTCTGGGCCAGCGCGGGCAGGTCGCTGATCCGCTCACGCAGCGGCGGAATGCGGATTTCGAACGTGTTGATGCGGAACATCAGGTCTTCGCGGAACGTCCCGTCCTCGACCATTTTTTCCAGATCGCGGTGCGTCGCGCAGATCACGCGGGCGTCGACCTTGACCGTTTGGTTGTCGCCGACGCGGCGGATGTCGCCGGTTTCCAACACGCGCAACAGCTTGGCTTGCATCGACAGCGGCAACTCGCCGATTTCGTCGAGGAACACGGTGCCGCCGTCGGCGACCTCGAACAGGCCGATGCGGGCCGAGTCGGCTCCGGTAAACGCGCCGCGGCAGTGCCCGAACAGTTCGCTCTCGATCAAATTCTCCGGCAACGCTCCGCAGTTGATCGCGACAAACGCCTGATCGGCCCGCCGGCTTTGATGATGCACCGCCTTGGCGACCAGTTCCTTGCCGCACCCGGTTTCGCCGCGGATCATCACCGCGCTGTCGGTCGGGGCAACCTTGTCGATCAGCTTGCGCACGGCCAGCATCGCGGGCGCTTCGCCGATCAGATCGTTGTCGCCCTCGGCGCGACGGACCCGGTGTTGCAGCGCCGCCAGTTTGCGTTTGGTGTTTCGCCGCTCGGCGACACGGCCCAACAGCACGGCGATGTCGGCCAGCCGACTCGGCTTGGTCAGGTAGTCGAACACCTGTTGTTTGACCGCAGCGATCGCCGTGTCCTGGCTCGGCCGCCCGGTCATCACAATTGCTTCGATGTCGGGGTAGAGCGCTTTGGCTTTCTCGATCACCTCGATCCCGCCGAGCCCCGGCATCTGCAGGTCGACGATCATGCAGTCAAACGGCTCTTTCTCCAGCGCCGCCACCGCGGTCAGCCCATCGGGGCAGACCGTGACGGCGTAACCCATCCGCGGCAGCTCGCTGCGCATCAGCTCCTGCAGATTGACCTCATCATCGGCGAATAGAATGTGCATCTTGGCCGGCTCAGGCGGCTTCTCGCGACCCATGAAAGGAATCCTCGTAACGAACGGACTGAAGAAAAGAACCAGTGATCACGACCGGCTCGGCGGTCGCTGGCGACGCTGGCGCAGCCGGGGCGAGCGTGCTGGGCAAGTCGAGCTGCATCCGCGCCCCGCGGCCGGGCCCATCGCTGTGGGCGACCAGTTTGCCACCGTGCTGGGTGACGATCCGGTGCGTGATGCTCAGCCCCAAACCGGTGCCTGAGCCATCGCGGCGGCGGGTGAAAAACGGCTCAAACAGATGCTCCAGCACCTCTTCGGACATTCCACAGCCATTGTCCTGGACCGTCACGCGGACGATCGAGCCGATTTGCTCGACGCGGACATCGACGGCTCCATCGGTGTCAACACTCTCGAGCGCATTGGTGATCAGGTTCAGCGCGACTTGGCGGATCTGCTGGCCGTTGACCAGCGCGGTGATCGTGCCGGAGCAGTCGGCGCGGAGCGATTTGCAGCGGTATTTGCCCAGCGTGCCGACCATCGCGACGACATCGTTGACCAGTTCGCAGATATCGACGTGCGTCCGCTCGACGTCGCCCAGGCGGCTGAAGTCGAGCAATCGTTCGGTGATCCCTTTGCAGCGATACGCTTCGTCTTGAATCCGCCGCAGGTTCTTGCCGAGCACCTCGGCTTCTTCGGCCGCGATCGAGCGGACCGGCTCGGTCCCCTGAATCACGTCGAATAACCGCGATTCCAGCGCCTCGGCACTCCAGGCGATCGAGGCCAGCGGGTTGTTGATCTCGTGGGCCACACCCGCGGCCAGGAACCCGACGCTCGCCAATTGTTCGCGCTGGACGACTTCGCGGGTGCGATCGCGGACTTGCCGGTCGAGATCCGCACGCTCGTTTTCCAGCACCACGCAGGTCGACTGGAATCGGGCAGTCATCTCGTTGACCACCCCGGCCAATTCGCTCAGTTCGTCACCGGTCCCCAGGTCGATGCGGTGATCATATTCGCCGGCCGCGACCAAACGCGAACCGCCCAACAACGTCCGGAACGGCTTGACCACCAACGAGTGAAACAGCCAGCAGAGGATCCCGAACATCGCGAACGCGGCGACGACGCACGACCAAGCGACCGAAATCCAAGTGCGGTACTCACCACGTACATCGCTGGAAAATGCCGCCATCCCTTTGTGCATCAGCGACGTCAGTTTTTCGGTCTGCGCGGCCAGGGCATTGAGTTCGCTGATCAACGTCCCCATCGCCGGATCGTCACGGGTGATCGCTGGCCGGGAATATTCGTCTTTGACTCGCAGCAACTGCGCGTGCAGCGCATCGACGCTCGCCGCCCACTGGCCGGGCTCGATGAACAGCATTTGATCTGGATGGGACTCGTGAGTGCGCTGCTTGAAGGACTCCAAGATGCGTGTGAACTCTTGCAGTTCGAATTCGAAATAAGCGGTTTCGAAGCTGTACCGGGGCAGCAGCGCCGAGTCGGCGGCGAGCTGTTTTTCGTTGTGCAAAAACCGCAGCTTATTGCCGACTTCGCGGATCGACTCGGCCGAGCGGCTGAGCCGATTGACGTGCGCGATCTCGTCGGCCTGGCGACTGATCCCGTCGGCTAGCCAGCGGTAGCGGTACAGCCCCCAGAAAGCGCTGAAGGCCAACAGCATGATGACCGCGAGCATCAGCCCGAGCACGATCATCAATTTGGTGCGAATGGTTCGTCGTGCCAGCACGCGTGAGCCTCCCTGCTCCGTTGTCGCGGCGTCGCCACTGCAACGCACGCCCGAATCGCCCTCCAGCGATCATCCTCCCTCGCCGATCGGGACCAGCGCGCTCCGCGCACCGCCCGGCTCAGCGATTCCCCTGCGAAAATAAACAGGTGGCGAAACGAAGGCAATTGCAAAAATTACCGACCACGCCACAGCCGCGCAGCCCCTCGCAGGAGTCCAGGCTTCAGCCCGTTGGAGTTCAGGCTTCAGCCTGCCGGGGTCCATGATTTAGCCCGTTGGAGTTCAGGCTTCAGCCTGCCTTCCGCGTTCACTCTCTGCAAAGCTTCACACCTTTGCAGGGTTCCGAAGTTATCTCAACCAACCGCAAACAACGGCCGGACACTCAGCGTGTTCACTCTCCGCTGTTTGTCAGCTTTCCGATCAGCGCGCCGATCTCCTCGTCGCTCAGCCGTTGCCGGGTCGTTTTGAGCATGTTCTCGAAATGCTGCTGGCCCGCAGCCGAAGAGGGATAGCCGATGTTGTTCTTGGTTTGCGGCTCATTCGACGTCGCCAGCTTCTGGCCGTTTGCGTCCAGGATCGCGAACCACGGGATCCCGCCATCGGCACCGTCGCGAAGCTCCGCCATCAGTTCTTGGGCGCCGGTCCAGCGATGGTCCATCTTGACCCAGATGTAATCCTGCTCCCACACGCGGTTTCCATCCAGGAACCGCGACAGCATGTGGCACGGACCGCACCAGGTGGCGGTCTCTTGGACCAACACCCGCTTGTCCTCTTGCTTGGCCCGTGCGAGCGCTTCGTCGAACAACACACGAGCACTGGGCGGCGTGGGCATGCGCGACCGCAGCCATTCCAACAGCCGATCCTTGGAGAGCGCCGCGTCGACACATAACTCTGTATCCCCGGCAGTTGCAACCTTTTGACCAGCGTGGTCGAGCAGCACCAGCAGGAACTCGCCGCGTGCCCCTTCGATCGATTCGCCGAGCAGGCTGGCCAGTTCCGCTGCGGCATCGCGATGGGCTTCATCGGTCGGGATCGCCATCAGTCGGTATTCATCGCTGAGCGGGCGATAGTCAGCATCTTCAAAGCGGATTTCCATCAGGCGGTGGATTCGCGGGTCTGCGGGCGTTCCGAACACAACCAACAGGTGTTGTTTCACCAGGTCGACCAGTTCCAATGCCTTGGCATGTCGCTCCAGCGGCGTCCCCGCAACCTCAAACGCCTGGCTGATCCGCTGCTCCAGCGTCGGCGGCACATAAGGTTGGTAAGGGGGCGGCGGTTCCAAATCGCCCAAATCCGTCATCTCACCGGATGGGAACTTAGTCGTGATCAGAGTTGGATACCTGCCATGTTCGTCCTCATCTAAATGCAAGATGTATTCGTGGCCTCCGACGAGTCTGGCGAGTTGAAAGGTTCCATCAGCGGCCGTGGTCACACGTCCCCCAAACCGATAGCTCCACGTGCGGTTGTCTTCGCCGGGCACCTGCACCGCGTAACGAATGATCTGGCCGGCCCAAGGTTCCTTCGTTTTGCCAGTGACCAACCGGCCGCTGGCTGACGCAACCGGCTGCAGATGCAGCGTCACCTCGCGCTGTGTCGCCTCCACTTCGGCGATCGTGGCGAGTTGTCGATCCTGGCTGACGGCATACACATAGGTTGGTGACTCGCGGCGTTTGATCAGAAACTTGCCGTCATCATGGGTCGTGGCCTGCCAATCGGTGTCGCGGAAGGACCGCGGCACGCCCTCGATTTTCGCTCCGGTCAGCGGCTGGTCGGTCGCCTGATCGCGCACGCTGCCAGCCAATTCGACTTCGCGGTGGACCTTCGAAGTCACCTCGAAAGTCAGCTCCGTTTCACCCGCGATCTCGAACTTGTCCGCTTTCTCCTGTTGAGGCGGCCGGATGTCGAAGTTGCCATCGCCGAGAAAGAACTTAAATTGTCCCTGTGCGTCCGTTTTCGTGTGGTAGGTCATAATCGGCCGGACCGAGCGTCGCGACTTTTCGGGATTCGGCAGCTCGATGCTACTGAGCGAATGCAGATCCTGGCCATATTGATAGATATGAACGGATTGTTCAGCAATCGGCTCTTTGGAACCTTCGCTGACCAGGCGCCCCTGCACGCGTGTGGCGGGGCGCAACTGAAAATCTTTGCCCTCGACCGGCTGGTCCTTCAGCACCGCGAAGTCGGTTTGAGGTGCCGCAGCCCACCGCGCGTGTTGCACCACCACGAGGTAAATCTGACCCGGTGGCACCAGCAGTTCATAAGCCCCCGCGTCATCGGTGACGGCGTTCGCCCGGCCATCGTCCCATGTATAGCCGGCACCCGCAGCGACAACCTCAATGCCGGACGCTGGACTGCCATCGGCGTGGCGAACCTGGCCACGAATGGGAACGAGGCGTTGGAGCACCAGTTCAATCTCCCCGCTGCTGGTCACCGGATTGTAGTTGCCGCGCTGATGGACGAACCCGGCGGCGCTGGGCCAGAGCGTGATCAGATCGGTCTGCCACTGCGGCATCCAGGCGAAGGTGACCGTTCCATCGGCACTGGTCTGCTGCGCAAAGGAAGTGAGGAAGTAGCCCAAGTTCAACTCCGTATTCTCCGACTCCTTCTGCAGGATCCAGGGGCTGACCTGCACGTCCGGCAACGGTCGGCGTAGGTCATCGAGAACACGTACGGTCAGCGGGGCGGCACCTTCCAAGATCAAGGTTTCGGTTCCGTCCGTTGGGAAAGCGGGCGCTGTGGTCAGCGCGTCGGCCTGTTGGCGATACGACAACCTGTAGGACCGGTAATCGAGCCCCAACCCGTCCTTCCAGGCGACGACGGCCAAAATCGGTTCATCAGCCGGTACTTCGACCGTTACGCTGCCGCGCTCGTCCGTCGGATCGGCTTGCACGGTCCGCGGCCAGCCGAGCTGAATCGCGGCCGAGGCACCGGCCACCGGCTGGCCGGCCGCATCGAGCACCCGCAGCGTCAAGGTGCGCATCGCCGCCGGCTCCGCGGTTTCCACAGCGGTCTCTGTCTCGGCTGGCTCCTGAGCGATTGCGATCGCTGGCAGCATCGCCCAACTCGCCACCAGTCCCAACCCCACCAACCGCTTCGCGAACGCTAAATACCGTCGATTCATGGCCGGCTCTTTTGCTTTTGATGAGGGTGGGACGCTGGGGTACTGCCGTGGGTAAGTGTAGCAGCGGCCGCCGACACTCACCTCCTGTCCGCCTGTTCAGGAGCCGATCTGCCTAGCTTGATCGTGATCTCGGCGGCATGTAGAAATTGAGTTTATCCCCTTGGGTGGACGGCTTGTAGGCCCTTCTTTGATATTGCTGGTGCGCCATGGATTTGATCGATGTTATCGACCGCCTTGCCTCTCGACTCACTCAGTATGCCGAGCAGTTGAAAACCGAGGAGGCGACGAAACACACCCTGGTAATGCCAGTCATCAACGCGCTGGGGTACAACGTCTTTGATGCGATGGAGGTCGTTCCTGAGTTCACGGCTGACGTCGGGATCAAGAAAGGCGAGAAGGTCGACTATGCCATCATGATCGACGGGAAGCCAATGATTCTGATCGAATGTAAGGGGTTTGGCGCAAAGTTGTGCACCGACCATGCAAGCCAACTCTTTCGCTATTTCACGACAACCGAGGCGAGATTTGGCGTGCTGACCAATGGGCTGCAATATTGGTTTCACACTGATTTGCAATCGCCCAACAAGATGGACGCCAAGCCTTTCTTTGAGTTCCATCTGCGCGATTACGATTCGCGATCTGTGAATGAACTGAAGAAGTTCTCGAAGGCGAATTTTAACCTTGCCAACATTCTGAGTAATGCGAGCGAGCTTAAGTACGCGAAACAGATCGAAAAGCTGCTTATTCAGGAGCTGGAAGAACCAAGCGACGAGTTCGTTAGGCTGTTCACCAGTCGTGTCTATACAGGAAGAATCACGTCGTCGGTACAAGATCAGTTCCGCGAATTGGTCCGCAATGCGTTTCGGCAGTTTCTGCGAGATCAGGTGAACGACCGGTTGAAAAGTGCGTTGCGTGGCGCCGAGCCAGGCACATCCATAGCGTCAGCGCCAGGTGCCGACACCAATCCCCAGGCAGCGACGACCGAAGGCGATGAATGCAGCACCGACGAAAAGAGTGGGGTCGTTACGACTCAGGAGGAGACTGACGGGTTCTACATTGTCCGGGCGATTCTTTCAGAGATCGTCGATCCGTCCCGGGTGATCATCCGCGATACCAAAAGCTACTGTGGCATCTTGCTGGACGACAACAACCGCAAGCCGATTTGTCGGCTGCGGTTCAATTTCTCACAGAAGTACATTGGATTGTTCGATGCGGAGAAGAATGAGGACAAGCTGCCCCTTGCATCCCCTCAAGAAATCTTCAGGTTCGCGAGCCAGTTGAAAGCGACAGTCCGCGGTTACATCGCCAAGCCGGAAATGGAGCTTCCCGAAACAATCGGCTCCGGCGCAGTCGAAGATATCTGATGCAGCATCCGCCCACCCCAGTCGACATTGTCCCGCCACACTGAGACCGAGGTTTGGTCGCAGCTCACGTTCACCTGGGCCAGAGCAACGCAGAGTCGATTGCCAGCCCGCGACGTCCTTCGCTTGCGTACCGACACAAAAAAAGCCGCCCGAAGGCGGCTGAAAATGGAGGATAGGGGACTTGAACCCCTGACCTCTTGCATGCCATGCAAGCGCTCTCCCAACTGAGCTAATCCCCCGAGTGTTTGGCTCGGCCAGCGATCACGAATCGTGCGTGGCGAGCGGCGTTTGCCGGCTCCCCGTCGCTGGGTCGAGAAGAGTATCACGTTGAGCTACGGCTCGTCAAGCGTATTGGCGAGAAACTTTTTCTGCGGAGAAAAACCGCCACGCGAGCGGTTTTCACAGCGATCTTGACCCAGCCGCCCGCGGATCGGTAGAGCCATCTCCCACGGGAGCGCAGCGTTCTTTTACCGCTTGTGCCGAGACCGCAATGCACGTGAATCGCGTGCTCGTCTGGGCGTTTGATGTTGCTGATTTGCCGTGGCGGAATCGCCGCGAACTTTGAACCATCCCCGGTGTCCATCCAGTCCGTACAGTCGATACGGACTTGGCCTTTACCCGTACCTCGTGCACTATGTCCGCCACCCTTACGGCTGCGTCTTCCTCTGCCTCTGATCCTCTTTGCGACTCGTTCACCACCTCGCCGCCGCTGGCAGTCCTCACGGATTGGACGATCAGCGAGCCGGCCTCGCAGCCATTGCCGCTGATTCTCGTCGGCGATGAACCGACTTTGCCGCTCGCGGAGCCGAGCACCGAGGGACGCTCCGCGGCGCTGACATCCCGCGTGTCGCCCACGCGAGCGAACTTGCGCGCCAGCATGGCGGACGGAGCGACGTTTGGAGTGATGGTCGGCGTGGGCGAGAGCTACTTGGCCGCCTTTGCGCTGGCGATCGGACTGGGCGAGATTTCGGCTGGGTTGGTTTCCAGCGTGCCGCTGCTGGCCGGCGGCATTTTGCAACTGATCTCGCTCCGCGCCGTGCATTGGTTCGGCTCCGAAAAACGCTGGGTGGTGTTCTGCGCCACGCTGCAGGGGCTGAGTTTTTTCCCGTTGGTCTATGCCGCGATCCATGGCTCGCTGGCCCTGATTCCGCTGCTGGCAATCGCGTCGCTCTACTGGGCTGGCGGTTTAGCCAGCGGCCCGGCATGGAACACGTGGATGGAGTCGATCGTGCCCTCGCGCGTCCGGCCGCGGTACTTCTCACTGCGGACGCGGGTGTCGCAGATGTGCACCTTAACCGGATTGGTCGCCGGTGGAGTGGCGCTGCAGTGGGCGGATACGCACGGGCACGCGTTGGTGGGATTCGCCTGCATCTTCGCAGCAGCGGGTGTATTTCGCATGTGGTCCGTGTCGTGGCTGATCCGCCACCATCAGCCGGTTGCGGCCGGCCAGCAGATCGTCCGCCATCGCCGCGCAGCATCGGCAGCGGTTGCGAGTGTTTCCCCGAGGCGAAAGCGGTCGCCAGGAATCAGCGGAATGCGTCTGCTGACCTACTTGGTTGCTGTGCAGGGAATGGTGCAGATCTCGGGACCCTTCTTCTCTCCTTATATGCTCAAGCAACTGCATTTCTCATACTCGCAGTTCGTAACGCTGCTGGCGATCGGGTTTTTATCCAAGATCATCGCGCTCTCATGGTGGACTAAGCTGACCCACAACGGCGGGGCCCAGCGACTGCTGTGGATCGGTGGGATCGGGATCGTCCCGCTCTCGGCGCTGTGGATCCTTGCGGACAACATCTATCAGCTAGCGCTGGTGCAAATGATTTCGGGGATCATGTGGGCGGCCTATGAGCTCGGCTTTTTTCTGATGTTCTTTGAAACGCTGCCGATCGAGAAACGCACGCGGATGCTGACCTACTACAACCTGGCCAACATGATGGCGCTCTGCGGTGGGGCGTTCGTCGGCGCGGGAATGCTGCAGCTCCTCGGGGGAGGCCAGGCGGCCTACTGGGCGCTGTTCGCGATGTCGTCTTGCGGCCGGCTGTTGGCGCTGGGGCTGCTGTTTGGAACGCAACTGCGATCGATTTCGGCAATCCATGTCTGTCTGCGGGTGCTCGGAGTGCGGCTCTCGGCGTCGATGGTCGATTCCCCGATCCTCAGCACACTTGAAGATCGCCCCCGTGATTGAGGGAACGTCGATCTGGTAAGATCGCCTGCAACCGGCGAGCGTCTGGCTGACGCCCGCCGGAAGCGGACCGCAGCCCTCACCCCTATCCGTACCTCCAACCAGTAGTTTTCCGATGGACATGCGAAACACGGTTGCCTTGATTCTCGGCGGTGGCCGAGGAACTCGGCTGTTCCCACTCACCAAAATCCGCGCCAAGCCGGCGGTGCCGTTGGCGGGCAAGTACCGCCTGATCGACATCCCGATCAGCAACTGCATCAACAGCGGGGTCAACCGCATCTACGTGCTGACCCAATTCCTGTCGGTGTCGTTGCACCGCCACCTGCGTCAGACCTACCGCTTTGATCACTTCAACAACGGCTTTGTCGAACTGCTCGCTGCCCAACAGACCGTTGAAGAAGGGATGGACTGGTACCAGGGGACTGCGGACGCCGTACGGAAAAACATCCGCTACATCGAGCAGCGGTGGGTCGACCATGTCTTGATCCTGTCGGGCGACCAACTCTACCGCATGAACTTCGAAGACATGATGAAGACGCATGTCGAGTCCGGTGCGGCCGTCACGATCGCCGGGATCCCGGTGCATCGCAAAGATGCCGAAGCGCTGGGAATCATCAAGGTCGACGACAGCGGCCGGGTAACCGGATTTGTCGAGAAGCCCAAGACCGAAGATCAGCATGCCGGTGTCCGCACGGATCCCGCCTGGATCGACGCCCATGGCATCCCTTCGGAGGGGCGCGATCTGCTGGCGAACATGGGGCTTTATATCTTCAATCGCGACGTGATGGTCGAGTTGCTCTCCACCACCGACTATCAAGATTTCGGTAAGGAAGTTTTCCCTGCCGCACTAAAGAATCATCACGTGCAATTGCACTTGTTCGATGGCTACTGGGAAGACATCGGGACCATCCGTGCATTCTATGAAGCGAACCTCAGCTTAACTCGCAAGTCGCCGCCCTTCGACTTCAGCGACAATCGAGCGCCGGTCTACAGCCGTGGCCGCTTTCTGCCGCCCACGGTCGTGGAAGACGCCAAAATCAGCAGCTCGTTGATCGCCGACGGCTGCCAGATCGGCCGCGGAACGGTCATCGAAGGCAGTGTGATCGGCTTACGAACCGTGATCGGTGATAACGTCACGATCCGCAACTCGGTCATCATGGGGGCGGATTACCGTGAATCGAAGGAGGACCTGAAAGCGGGGCAGATTCCGGTCGGCATCGGCGATGGCAGCGTGATCGAAGGCACGTTGTTGGACAAGAACTGCCGCATCGGCAAGAACGTGCGGATCACCAACGCCGGCAAGGTCGAAAACCAAGGCGAAGACGAGCCGATGCAAGTCCGCGACGGCATTCCCGTCGTGATCAAGGATGCTGAAATCCCCGACGGATTCCAGTTCTAAGCAGCACAGGATGTGATATCCGGAAAAATTTCATCAGCCGGCGCGCGTCAGGAGCAGTTCAAAATAAGTTCCTTGTTTTCATTGCCTTCACCCTCCCGCCCCGCGGGAGGGTCGGACGCACGAGCGGCCGGGGAGGGCCAGGGTCGCCCCTCTCCTCGACGCTCCCGGAGGAAAAGTGAGATGTGGAAGTTGTTTTGATCTGCTCCGAAGCGTCCGCTTCTCACGAACCTTAAGAAGCGTCGACCGCCCGATCTTCGGCAAGCGGTTCGTCTTCGACCGATTCAAAGGTGCTCCAGCCATAGCGTCCGGAGGTTTTGGGAAGTTCCCGGTCTGGGTCGACTTCGGTGTGCAAGTACGCCTTGGCCACAAAATGGGCGGTCACCGGGGCGGTCAAGAACAAGAAGAACGTGATCAATAGCTCTTGGATCGAGAGCCGCCCCTCGAGCGCCGCGACGTGAATCATCGAAGCGATCAAGCACCCGCCAACGCCTAGCGTCGTCGCCTTGGAAGGGCCATGCAGACGACTCATCAAATCCGGGAACTTGATCAGACCGTAAGAGCCGACGGCGATGAAAAAAGCGCCAACTACGATATGGAAGGCGATCAACATCTCAAGGTAGGGATTCATGGGCTTCTGCCTATTCGATCACATCGCCGCGTAACAAGAATCGGGAGCACGCCACTGTGGAGATAAAACTGAACATTGCCAACAGCAATGCAGACTCAAAATAAAGGGTTGTCTGGACCCAGATTCCATACAAGATGATCAGCGCGATGATGTTGATCACCATGGTGTCCACGGCCACGACGCGATCCATTACGGTTGGGCCGGACGCCAGGCGCCATAAATTCATCAGCAGTGCCGCCGAAACGGCAACAAATCCGAAGGTCAAGGCATACTCGATCATGGCAAAAACTCTCCGATCCTGCGCTCGTACCGCTGCTTGACGCGTCGGATGAGTTCCTCCTCATTGTCGACATCAAGGCAATACATCAGCAGCGAGCTCCCATCGGCCGCTATATCGGCGGCGACTGTACCGGGCGTAAGCGTGATCGTGCCAATCAGCACGGTGATTGCCTCGGGACTGGTGAGGTCCAGCGGCACCGTGATCCAGCGACTGTGCAGACGTTCAACCGGCCGAAACAGGATCAGATAAGCGACCTGAATGTTGGCAACAATCATGTCGAAGGCAACGATTCCAATAAACAGCAACGCCTTATGCGGCGAACGCACGACCGGCCGCTCCGGCCAGAAGTGCGCGGTGTAGATCGGGATCAGCATGCCGAGTAGGATTCCCATCAGCAAACCGCCAACGGTAAAGCTGTTGAGCAATGCCATCCACAACAGCACCAGCACCAACGTCAGTAGCGGATGCGGCAACCATCGCTGTAGGAAACTGCGGCGACGCGGCACTCCGGCCCGGGCATCGCGGAGGTCCCGGTCGTGTTGGTCCAGATCACGCTCGCGCAGGGCGAGATTTCGTTGGTGTTTTGCTTCTTGGCGGTGCCGTTGTTGCGCATGTTCACTCATGACGACGCAAGCTCCTCTCCACCGAGCACAGCGCGAATATACTGGTGCGTATCAAACAACTGCTCAGCGGTAGCATCAAGATACTGGTTGACCGCAGGTGAGAATGCTGTGAACAGAAACAGCACAGCCAAAATCGAGCCGATGGCGACCATCGGCAACGCAATGGGTGGACGTTGCGGTGCGACGAACTGGCCATCCACCGATGTGCTTTTCCAAAAGATCATACTCCCGCTACTAGCGAAGCTGATGATCGCTAGAAGCGAGGTTCCCAATACCACGGCCCAAATCCAGCCCCATCCTCGCAGGCCCATCGTCGCGTCGAGAATCAGCAGTTTTCCGGTAAATCCCGACAGCGGTGGCATCCCCGCCACCGCGATCACTGCGACAAAAAACATCGAACCAATCAGCCCCAAATGGGCAAACTTCGGACCGCTGGTCAACGCGTCGCCCAAGCCGGGACGCCGGATCGTGACCGCATCAACCACCAGAAATAAGGCTGCGATCGCCAGCGTCGAATGGATGAGATAATACAACGCTGCCGATTCGGTCTGCGGCGTGAACCCGGCAACGGCAATCATGACCGTTCCCATCGATGCCAAAGCTGCAAAACCGCTTTGTTGACTCAGGCTCCGCGCGGCGACTACCCCAATCATCCCCAAGACCAAAGTGACGGCAGCCGAGGGCATCAACCACTCGGCGATGAACCAGTGTTGCTCACTGTCTTGCGGGCCAAACGCCAAGATAAAGACTCGAATGATTCCGTACGCGCCAACCTTTGTCATGACCGAAAACAACGCTGCCACGGGACCGGCTGCGTTGGCGTAGGTTCCCGGCAACCAAAAATGAAGCGGCACCATCGCCGCCTTGATGCCAAACACAATCAGCAACAGCGTTGCGCCCGTGTACAGCAATGCTTGATTGCCGCTGTCAACCTGGGGGACTTTGGTCGCCAGGTCCGCCATGTTGAGTGTGCCGGTGACCCCGTAGATTAAACCTAAAGCAAACAGAAACAAACTTGATCCGACAAGGTTCACAACCACGTACTGGATGGCCGCACGCGTCCTCGCCGCACCGCCACCGTGGATCATCAGTCCATAAGAAGCGATCAGCAGCACTTCAAAAAATACAAACAGATTGAACAAGTCACCGGTTAAGAACGCACCGTTGAGCCCCATCAATTGAAACTGGAAAAGCGCGTGAAAGTGCCGCCCCCGCCGGTCGCACCCATTGATGGCATACAACAGGACGAATAGCCCCAGCACCGCGGTCAGCAACAGCATGATCGCCGCCAAGCGATCCAGGACCAGCACGATCCCAAACGGAGCCGCCCAGTTGCCGAGTGAATAAGTGCGCGTGGTTCCGTCCGATGCCATCCACACTTGCAATAGCCCAATCAGCACGAGCAGCACCGTCGAACCGACGGAGTATACCCGCGCCAGTACGATGTCGTGCCGCACCGCCATCGCCAGCAGGGGCGCCACAATAGCAGGTAGGAGGATCGGCAGGATCAACCAATGATTCATTGTCGGTTCCGCGCCACCGTTTCTTCAGGGCCTAACAAGTCGACCGCATCGCCATCGCTCTCAAAATACCCACGCACCGACATGACCAGCAGCAGCGCCGTCATTCCAAATGAGATCACGATTGCTGTCAGCACCAAGGCTTGTGGGATCGGGTCAGCATGCGCCGCTGTTGGGTCAAAGATGATGCCCGGCTGATTGGCGGCTAAACGTCCCATCGTGAATAGAAACAAGTTAGTCGCATAGGTCAGCAACGTCAGGCCCATCACAATTGTGAAGGTCCCTTGGCTGAGGGTCAGGTAGATCCCTGCCGCGGTCATTACCGCCACCGCGCTCGCAATCAGGTGCTCCATCTTACAGCTCTTTAGGAGGTTGAGTGGCGTCTGAACCAGCGGCAGCCTGTTCAGTTTCCGGTTGCGACAGTGTTGCATCGGCTGCCGCTGCCGTAGCGACTGAGTGCGGCTGTGCGCGCCGCGTCGAAGGATCGAAGTCCATCGGCTCTTCATTCATTTTCTCTCGCGCCGTGTTCTCCCCGAGGTAGGACAACTGCGCCAACGCCAACATCACCCCGCCGACAACGGTTAGGAACACGCCAAGGTCGAAAGCGATGGTGCTGGAAAGTTCTACCTCGCCGATCAGCGGTAGGTGGAAATGGTCATGGCCGCTGGTGAGAAACGGGACATCCAAAACCATCGCTGAAATTCCGGTAGCCGCGGCGATCAGGGCGCCGCCGCCGATCAACGCGTGATAATCAAACCGCACCTGCTTCGCCGCCCAGCCAAAGCCGCTGGCCATGTACTGCATGATCAATGCGATCGCCACCACCAAAGCGGCAATGAAGCCGCCGCCGGGCATGTTGTGACCGCGCAAGAAAATGAACACGCTGACCATCAGCGCCAGCGGTAACATCAATCGTGTCACCACCACCATCACCAGCGGATGGCGATTAGGAGAATACCGCTGGTCCGAATTCCACGACGCCAGCTTAGTCAAGGTTTCGCCGCGAAGCATTCCTTCGAGCATCGCATAGATGATCAGTGCCGCGATGCCGAGCACCATGATTTCGCCAAATGTATCGAAACCGCGGAAGTCAACGATGATCACATTGACCACGTTCCGCCCGCCGCTGCCGGCGAGTGCATGTTCCCAGTAGTATTCCGAAATCGACTCGGAATCGCGGGTCATCATCATCCAGGTCAGTCCACCGGCCGCCGCACCGCCCAGTACCGACAACACACCGTGCCGCACCCGAACCGCTTGAGCCACGGCCGTAATGGAATGTTTTGGCAGAAAGTAGAGGGCCAGCAGCATGAGGATCAGCGTCACCACTTCAACAGAAATCTGAGTGAGCGCTAAATCGGGTGCCGATAGATAGACGAAACCGAGTGAAGCAATCAAGCCGATGACATTGACAATGATCAACGCCAGCAACCGGTCAGCATGATGGCGGATGACCAAAAAGCACGAACCCATCAGGAGGAACCAGGCAACGAGGACAACACCGTTGACGGGCATTAACGGCCGCTGCCCCGGAGCATGCTCATGCCTCAGAAAGGCCCACACGCCCATGATGAGCGTCGTGGCGATCAACACGAAGAGGTAGCGTTGGAGTGAGCCATTATGAAGCCGCGCGCCCACGGCTCGGGATGTTGCGGCGAGTACATCGATGCACGCATCAAAGATCGATTTTCCGACCGGTACCGGCAGGCGTGTCCAATGCTCGCGGATCACACCAAATGCCAATAGGACGCTCAAGCCCGCGACAATCGCGATGGCCGACATCAGCACCGCCGGGGTCCAGCCGTGCCAGATCGCCAAGTGAAACTCCGGCAGCGGCGCCTGCAAGACAGCCGCCGATGCGAAGCGGACTGTCGTTCCAACAAACGTTTCCGGAAACAGTCCGATCAGCACCACCAGCATGACCAACAAGCATGGTGGCAGCGTTAACCCAATGCCTGGATCGTGCGGTGGCTGAGGATAATCATCGCGCTGTTTGCCGAGGTACAGATGCGCGATGTAGCGCAGCGAATATGCCATCGAAAGCACCGCCGCGAGCGTGACAAGTGCCGGCAATACCCAAGTTGATCCCGCCCAGACGGTATGTGAAGCTTCCTCAAGCATCATCTCTTTGGAGAGAAAACCGCTCAGCAGCGGCAGCCCGCCCATCGACGCGGCCGCCAACATCCCAAGCGTCGCCGTTACTGGCATGAGGTGGATCAGCCCGCCGAGTTTGCGAAGGTCGCGGGTGCCCGCCTCGTGATCGACGATGCCGGTATTCATAAACAGGGCGGCCTTGAACGTCGCATGGTTGATGATATGCAAGACGCAGGCGACGACCGCCATCGGTGTCGAAAACCCTAGCAGCATCGTCATCAGACCTAAGTGGCTGACCGTCGAATAAGCCAGCAGGCTTTTGAGGTCGTCTTCAAATAAGGCAAACGCCGCAGCCACCAGCATCGTCACCAGGCCGGTCGTGGCCACGATGTAAAACCACCATTCGGTCCCCGAGAGCACCGGCCACAAGCGAGCCATCAAAAAGATGCCGGCTTTGACCATCGTCGCCGAATGCAGGTAAGCCGATACCGGAGTCGGCGCGGCCATGGCGTGCGGGAGCCAAAAATGAAAGGGGAATTGCGCGCTCTTGGTAAAGCAGCCGACCAGGATCAATCCCAATGCCCAAGGATAGAGCGTCGAGTCGCGAATGGTGTCGCCACTGGTAAGGATTCCGGTCAGCTCAAACGTGCCGGCGATGTGTCCGAGCAGCAGCATGCCACCGATCAGCGCCAAACCGCCTCCCCCGGTAACCGTCAGCGCCATCCTCGCGCCCTGACGACCGGCCGTTGTATGTCCCCAAAACCCGATCAATAGGAACGACGACAAACTGGTCAGTTCCCAAAAGATCAGCATTAGCAATACGTTGTTGGACAACACGATGCCGACCATCGCCCCCTGAAAAAGCAGGAGGTAGGTGTAGAAGTTGCCCATCGTATCGCCATCGGACAGATAAAATCGCGCATAGAGCACGACGAGCAGCCCAATCCCCGAAATCATCCCGGCAAATAGCAATCCGAGGCCGTCGACAAAGAACTGAATGTCGAGTCCCAGGCGAGACATCCAGGGCCAGTCGGCGCGAACCACTTCGCCGCGGAGCACGGCTGGGAGATTGGTCAGCAACAGCGCGAGGGCGAGCGTGTTGATCGATCCCGTGGCGATCGCACATGCATCCCGTCCCGAACGGATCATCAGGGCCGGTAACACTGATCCGAGAAACGGTAGCAAAACGATCAGAGCAAGACTCATCAGCAATCCGTCGACGGCTTCGGCGGGAGATCAAATGCAACAATCCGGTGAGGGCGTTGCCAGTGTACCGGATCGAGCGGCAGTTACCCAGACTGTCTCAGCGTTAACGGGCCGAAACGGCCCGCACCAGCTCTCGATCGAGCTGAACGACTTTGCCCGCCAACGAGATTAGAAATCCCACAACAGCGGAATCAATGTGACTGCAACGCCCCATAAGACCAGACTCAGCGGCGTGCCAATTTTCAGAAAATCTCCCAGCCGGTAGCCGCCTGGACCGTACACCATCATGTTGGTCTGATAACCAATCGGAGTCATGAAGCTCGCTGAGGCCGATAGGATCAACCCGATCAGAAACGGCATCGGGCTGACGTCGTACTGTCGCGCGGTCTCCAGGCAGAAGGGGAACAGCAACACGGCTGCGGCATTGTTGGTGATCAACTCGGTCAAAATTGAGCCGATAAAATAAATCGCCGCCAGCGCAGCAATCGGCCCCCACACCGCCGTCGACTTGACGAGCGCCGTAGCGATCACGGTAGCGGCCCCTGAGTTCTGCAACGCCGAGCCGACTCCGAAGGACGCGGCGATCGTGATCAGCACCGGCCATTCCACGCTGCGATGAGCGTCCGACGAGGAAATGCATCCCAACACCACCATCAGGATCGCGGTCAACGCCGTCGCCACGGTGATCGGAATCAATCCCGTTGTCATCAGCACAATCAGTCCGACAAACAGCAGCAAGGAGACCCAGGCGCGGTCCCGCCGGATCGGTCGCCAGTCCTCGACAGCGCTGACCAAGTAGAAGGCAGGGTTGTGCCGGTGAGTCTTCAGAAAATGGGGGCGAACCTGAAGCAACAACGTGTCGCCAGGCTGCAGTGTGATGTCCCCGATCTTCTGCTCCACACGCTTTTCCGAGCGATGCACCGCCACGACGGCCGCGCCGTAGACATTGCGAAAGTCAGCATCGCGAATCGTCTTGCCAGCCAGCGGAGACTGCGGAGAGATGACCGCCTCGCAGAGCCGTCGCTGGCGTTGCTTGCTCGGCGAAATCTCATAGTCTGGGTCGGCGATCGGAACGAGTCCGTTGATTTTTTCGAGCTCAATGATGCTGCTGACGATCCCCGCGAACACCAGGCGGTCGTTTGCCTCAATCACATCGTCCGACCCAGCCGGTCCAATGAGGTGTCCGTCACGGTCGATCTCGATCAAAAACAGTCCCGGCAACTGCCGCATGCCGGCCTCTTCCACAGTCTTGCCCACCAGGCGGCAGCCCGGCTGGACCAGCATCTCGGCGAGATACTCACGCCGGCTCTCGCCGAGTTGATCGATCAACTCCTTGCGGCGTGGGAGAATCAACGGCCCTGCAATCAACAAGTAGGCCAGTCCGATAGCCGCATAGGGGACGCCAATTGGACTGAGTTCAAACAGACTCATCCCTGGGAGCCCGCTTTGAATCATCAGGCCGTTCACGACCAAGTTGGTCGACGTACCGATCAGGGTGCAGGTACCACCCAAAATCGAAAAGTACGACAAAGGGATCAGCAACTTCGACGCCGCCACCTGGTGTCGACGGCACCAGTCGATCACCACCGGCACAAACATGGCGACCACCGGCGTGTTGTTCAGAAAAGCCGACAGGGGAAGGACCACACCGGCCAGCCGCAGCATCACTCCCTGCTCGGTCTTCGCCCTGCCAAGGACCTGATGGCCGACCCAGCCCAGCAATCCGGTCTCCCGCATTCCGGCCACGACGACAAACAAAAATGCGATGGTCAGCATGCCGGCGTTGGAAAAACCGGCAAACGCCTCTTCCGCGGTGATGATGCCCAGCAGCGCCAACACGCTGGTCGCCCCGACAAACAACAGGTCTGGCGGCGCAAGGTTTCTCAGCAGTGCAACGAAAACCAATCCAACCACGGCCAGCGTGATCCAAGCGTCAATGCTCATGAAAAGACTAGCTGACCGTAACGATTTCGGGTTGGGAAAAAAATTGGCTCGGGTGGCGCCGGAGAGTTCCTCGGTCCCGCCCACCTGCACCATGCTCCGCCGCTCGCCCACACGGGCACGGAGCGAAGCGGTTGACAATCCAACTGGACTTAGCGCAACTCGGCCAGCGCCGCCAGCACCTTTTGGCTGTCTTGCCGAGCGTTCACGCTGGGATCCTTATAAGCAATTTTGCCTTCGCGATCGACGATGAAGGTCCACCGCTGGGTGGTGACATTGCGGGTGAGATCATGGGTCACGCCGTCGATGACCGCCTTGACGGTCTTCTCCCCCACGGTCTTTGGCACTCCGAAAGCATCGGCGACTTTGCCGTCCACATCGGCCAGCAGGGTAAAGTTCAGGCCGTGCGCCTTCTTAAACAACTGGTGGCTTTCCACCGTGTCACCACTGACGCCGACCACTTCGACATCCTTGTCGGCCAGTTCGCCCATGTCATCGCGAAAGGCACAGGCCTGCGCGGTGCAGCCGCCGGTCATATCGGCGGGATAAAAATAAATCACAACGATCTTCTTGCCGAAGTGCTCGGACGACTTCCAAGTTTTCCCTTGATCATCCTGCACCGCAAACGTCGGTGCCGGATCGCCAACGCCGGGCGACTTGGATTCTTCAGCGTTCGCAGTGGGAATCGCGGCAATTACCAGCAGTGCAACAAATAGGGCAACAGTGCGGCGCATCGCAGGTCTCCAGCAAAGGCGGGTGGAAACGGAAAATTGGGTTTTCCTAGTTTAGCTGCACGGTGATGTAACGCGAAGCCGGGCAATGGGCAAGGAGTTTTCGCAACTGCGTTCCGGCGCTGCCATGGCCCGCTTTGGCGGACAGCGCGTCAAGCGGCTGGCCAGCAAATCTGCTGGATCGCCGTGCTATCTGCTGGTGCTGGACGCAGAAAATGGCAAATACCACCGCTGCAACGAGCCAAGCCTTGCTTTTTGCCACTGGTCCACTGCTTGCGTTCACCGCTCAACCGCGAACGGTCCGACGGCAGCCACGGTTTCAACAAACTCATGCTGCACAGCCGTGGTTGATACCGCACGACCGGCTTCGCGACCCCATCGAGACATGTTGTAGAAAAAGAATGGCGGGAGCCGAGATGATGACACCTTCGATCGCAACGGAAGACCGACAGCGCTGGATCGCTGCAAAACTTTGCGGCACTCTTGCCGCCGGCATGCTGCTGCTGTGCAGCATCGCCGTAACTCAGGGAGCCGATGTCGATGAGCAGCCCGAGCACGAGTTCTTCGAAGCGAAGATTCGTCCGCTGCTGGTGAGTCGTTGCTATGCCTGCCATTCGGCAGAGACCAAACCTGCGGGTGACCTGCGCGTCGATGACTACAACGGGCTACTGCGTGGCGGCAAGTCGGGACCAGGGGTCGTGCCGGGCGACGACCGGGCCAGCCTGTTGCTGGTCCGAATTCTGGAGAAGAACGAATCCAGGCGAATGCCGCAGGACGGCGAACCGCTGACGGAACAGGAGATCACCGATCTGACTCAGTGGATTGCGTCGGGGGCGAAGTGGCCGACGCCACCTGAACAGGTTTATGAGACTGAAGATCTAAGCGATCTGTATGAGGATCTGCGGGCCGATCACTGGGCATTCCAACCGCTCGAGGAGGTCGTCCTACCTCAGGTGGAACAGTCCGACTGGCCGTTGGATGATATCGACCGCTTTGTACTGGCTGGGCTCGAAGCCGCCGGCCTGGCTCCGGTGGCCGATGCGGATCGGGAAACGTTGCTCCGCCGCGTGACATTCGACTTGACCGGCCTGCCGCCCATCGAGGAAGAAATCGAAGCGTTTTTGGCTGATCCGTCAGAGAATGCCTTTGAAACCGTAGTCGATCGCCTGCTGGCGTCGGACGGTTTCGGTCAGCGCTGGGGCCGGCATTGGTTGGACGTCGCACGCTATGGAGAGTCGACCGGGCCGTCGCGGAATATTCCTTATCCACATGCTTGGCGGTATCGAAACTATGTGATCGATAGCGTCAACCGTGACGTGCCGATCAACCGGTTCCTCCAAGAGCAAATTGCGGGTGACCTGATCGCTGAGCAAGCCGAAACGATTTCCAATGAAGAACGCGACCGCTTGTTGACCGCTACCGGCTTCCTCGCCCTGGGAGTCAAGGATGTCAATCAGCGCTTCAAAATTCGCTTCGAAATGGACAACATCGACGAGCAAATCGATGCCGTCACCCGCGGCGTGCTCGGCCTGACGGTGTCGTGCGCCCGCTGCCACGATCATAAGTTCGATCCGATTCCGACGGCTGATTACTATGCCTTGGCAGGGATCTTCGCCAGCACAGAGAATGCTGCCGGTGTTCGCAATAAGATGGGCGGCAGCGGATTGGACTATTACGACCCTGAATCGCTGCTTCGCCTGAGCATTGAGTTGCCTCCGCCGTCAGAGGACGAAGTCCGCCGGCTTGAGGAAAAGGTCCGGGAAACCAAAGCAGCTTGGGATGCGATCCGCGGAACCCCTGAAGGACTCGCTAAGCGCCCGAACGGTCAACTCGTGCAGCGCCGCTTCCGGTTGGCGTGGGAGCAGGCACAAGCCGACCTGGCAGCGTTGACCGATCCGGCGGCCCGAGGTGCCGTGGTGCATGGGGTCCGCGAAGCGGCCGAAATCGCTGACACCGCCATTCGCTATCGGGGTGAGGCCGAGCAATTAGGCGAGGTTGTGCCGCGTGGGTTCCTGACGGCGTTTGCGGTTCCGGATGCTCCTGAGGTCAATCGACAACAGAGCGGCCGGTTGGAACTGGCGCAGTGGTTGACCAGCGATCTCAATCCGCTGTCACCGCGCGTGGCCGCCAACCTGGTTTGGCAGAACCTATTCGGAACCGGTTTGGTGTCGACGGCGGATAATTTCGGCAACTCCGGCGCCTCGCCCTCCCATCCCGAGCTGCTCGATTACGTCGCCCAGCGACTGATCGACGGCGGCTGGAGCCGCAAGACGCTAATTCGCCAACTGGTGCTGTCGCGAACCTATCGCCTGTCCGCAGTTGCGACCGAACAGCACCTGCAAATCGATCCCGCCAATCGCTTGTTAGGCCGGCACACCCCGCGGCGGCTCACCAGCGATGAACTCCGCGACGCCGTGCTGGCTGTCTCGGGTAGGCTCGATCGCACACCTGCCGACGGCACGGCGTCGAGCGAATTGCGGATGATCGAAATGCGCGACAACGGCGACGAAGCCAAAGCGGTTCACGCCCATAGCGACGCCAGCACGCGGCGAAGCATTTACTTACCGCTGGTGCGGGGCGTCACTCCCCGAGCATTGGAATGCTTTGATCCAGCGGAGCAGAGCCTGGTGACGGTTAAACGAGACGCGACGACGGTCCCCAGCCAAGCGCTGTTTCTGCTCAACTCCGACTTCGTCAAGCAACACGCACACCAGTTGACCCAAAGCACCTTCGACCTGCCAACCGCAGACGATGTTCAGCGCGTACAGGTCACCTATCGACGGGCCTTTGGTCGTGCCGCCAGTGAGCAGGAAGTCCGGCAAGCTCTGGGCTTCATCGCGAACTTCCAGTCGCTATATGCACAACAGGCTGCAGTGAATGCCAACGAAACTGCGACGCTCGGCGGCACAGCCGAGACACACGAGTACCAACTCGTAGCGTCCCAAGCCACCGCTGACAGTTACAAGTTGATCGCCTGGGAGACATGGCATCAGTCGCTGCTGGCGGCGGCCGAGTTCCGGTTCATCCGCTAACACAGCCGCGTCTCCAGAGTTGGGCGAAGTTGGCCTGCTTGCCCGTAACGCCTGACGCAGCAGATAGCAGCCACTCGCCCAACCCTTTGATCTTCGATTCTCTCACACGCTTTCATCAAAATATCCATACACCAAAGGATTGCACTCATGTTCAATACCCGTCTCATTTCCCGCCGCGATGCCTTGCGTGCTTCGAGTGCTGGTTTTGGAATGGTAGCCCTGGCATCGCTGCTGGCACAGAACCAGTCGCTGCGAGCGGCTGATGCCACGGCTGAAAAGCCCTTGGCACCTAAAAAGCCTCACCATGAACCAAAAGCAAAACGCATCATTTTTGTTTTCTTGCAAGGTGCCATCGCCCAGCACGATACGTTTGAGTACAAGCCTCAACTGCAGCAGAATGAGGGTAAGGCCGGGCCGATCGGTGGCAAACTAGCCGCTTCGAAGTTTAAGTTTAAACAATACGGCGAGACCGGCAGTTGGTTTTCGGAGCTGCTGCCCAACTTAGGCCAGCATGCGGACAAAATGTGCTGGTTGCGCGGCTTGCATACCGATACACCGGCGCACCCTCAAGCGGTGGTGCAGTTGCACACCGGAGCAGCCAACGCGACACTGACGCGGCCGAGTATGGGCGCGTGGGTGCTGTACGGTTTGGGCACCGAAAACCAAGATCTGCCTGGTTATGTGACCATCAATCCGCCTGCTAACTTTGGCGGGGCAGTCAATTATGGCAATGCTTTTCTGCCCGCGCATTTTCAGGGCAGTCGGGTGGACGACCGAGGTTACGTGCCCAATCTGAAACCGCGGCTGGAAACGCAACTGCAACGTTCGCAGATCGACTATGTGCAGTCGCTTAATCGTGCGTTTGCTGAACGTCCCGACGCACCGGATGCTGTGGAAGGAATCATTGAATCCTTTGAACTAGCGTTTCGCATGCAGGGTGCGGTTCCAGAAATTTTGGATTTCAAAGATGAACCCCAGTCGACGATCGATGCGTACGGGATCAACAATCCGGCCACCAGTTCGTTCGGTCGGCAATGCATGATGGCCCGGCGGTTGAGCGAAGCCGGAGTTCGCTTTGTCGAAATTTGCCAACCGGGCTGGGACCATCATAACAATTTGCACAACGGTCTCATCGACCGCTGCGGCTCGATCGATCAACCGGTTGCGGCGCTGCTGGCTGACCTCGAGCAACGCGGTCTCCTCGACGAAACGTTGGTCCTATTCGGCAGCGAGTTTGGTCGCCAGCCGACAGCACAAGGTGAGGATGGACGTGACCATAATATTACCGGCTATCCGATGTTCCTGGTCGGCGCGGGCGTGAAACCCGGCTATACACATGGACAAACCGATGAGTATGGTGTCCAAGCGGTTGAAGGCCGCATGCACACCAATGACTTGCACGCGACGCTCTTGCACCTCTTGGGATTGAACCATGAATGGTTGACCTACCCTTACGCCGGTCGTGACTTCCGCCTGACGGATGTGGCCGGAACCGTCGCTCGAGAAATCTTGACCTGACGACCTGCATCCAGCGCGCTCGCTGATCCGTGTCGGCGAGCGCGGGGAGGTTATTCCCGGCAAGCGGTGCAAACTGAACCAAAAGTTGAGTCTCAACTTGCTTAATAACCATTGCGGCCGCGAAATGCGGCCCACTGGACACCGAGTTTGCGCATCCGCGCACGCAGCGTGTGCGGGTTGATTCCCAATAGTTCCGCCGCGCCGCCGCGGCCTTCAATCCGGCCGGAAACTCGCTCTAAAACCGACTGGATATGCCGCTTCATGGCCTCATCCAGTGTCAGTGGTTCGGCTGCAGCTTGACCCGCGATGGGGCGGGCCGGCAGAGCGGAAACACCACCATGCGATTCTGGAATCACCTCATAGAATGTGGGTTGCTCATCCACAGCGTTGGTTTTGAACGCGATCGGCTCGGCCGGCTTGCCAATTCCCAGTGCCGTTTCAATTTCCAGGCGCTGGCCCTCACCTAGGATGACGGCACGGTCGATGACGGCGGCGAGTTCACGAATGTTACCCGGCCAACGATATTGCAACATCAAGAGCAGGTCGTCCGCAGACGGCTCAACATAGGGCAGTCCAAATCGCTCCGCAGCGCGGGCGGTGAAATGCCGAACCAGCTTGGCGATGTCTTCCGGCCGGTCGCGCAACGGCGGCATCTGCAACGGAAACACATTGATGCGATACCAGAGGTCTTCGCGGAAATCGCCGCTGCGGACCATCGCGGACAGGTCGCGGTGAGTCGCCGCCACAATGCGCACATCGACGCGGATCGGATTCTGTCCGCCGACGCGTTCGATGAATGCATCTTGCAGCACGCGTAGCAGCCGCACCTGCGCGGCCAACGGCAACTCGCCGATCTCGTCCAGAAACAGCGTGCCGCCATCGGCGCGCTCGAACCAACCTTGGCGCGTCGCATCGGCGCCGGTGAAGCTACCGCGTTCGTGCCCAAACAGTTGGCTGTCGATCAGTTCATTCGGAATCGCCCCACAGTTGACGCGGATGAACGGGCCGCTCGAGCGGCGCGAGCGCGTGTGAATGGCTCGCGAGATCACTTCCTTGCCTGTCCCTGTTTCGCCCAGGATCAGCACCGGCACGTCGGAGGAGGCCACCATGTCGACTCGCTGCATCACTCGCTGCAAGCCTGACTCCGCACCAACAATCGTCTCCTCGGCTTTTTTAGAATGCCCCAATCGTTTCAGGAGCGTCTGTTTCTCGGCAACCGCCGCTTCTCGCAACGTCCTCAGTTCATGCAGCCGCAGGTGATTTTCCAACGCGACCGAAAACGGTTCCAACAGCCTCACCAATAGCTCCGCATCTCGATCGGTGAAGGAGCGATTGAATGGCGCCGTTAGCACCAGTGCCCCGATCGGCCCGGCCGAACCGGTCAGTGGACCGGCAAGTACGTCGCCTTCGACTTCGGGCGGCACCAACAGAGCGATCTCGCCCGTGCGCCGATTCGCCGGACTCGCCAGTGTCGTCCCGCACTGCGCCCAGGTGATCAAACGCTCCCAGCGGGCTGGAGATGCGGGCGTGTCAGGGGTGGCGTGAAAGGGACCCGGCTGCGCCTGCCCAATCGCGACAGTCCTTAAGACGGAGTTTCCAAAGTCGAATTGGCGCACCATCAGCAACTCGAGAAACAGATGCTCCTCGAGCAGGCCAGCGATCACGGCGGCGGACTCCGATAACTCGATGTGGCGGCAGGCCTCGCGCCACACACTCAGCAGAAGAGACTGAAAGCGTTCCAATTCGATCCCGTAGTATCTGATTTACTGGCTCGCCGTTACATATCACGGCCAAGCCCGCGGCAGCCATCATATCTCACGGCTGCGATGAGCCACAGCGGCTCTGAGAACACCTACGCAACTCCGCCGCCAAGGACAGTGGAAATCCAAGAATTAGTCCGATCAGCAGCGTTCATCGGCGGCGCGGGCATCCTGTTGCCGCCGATCCCGCTCGGTTTGCAGCAGTGCGTCGCAGGCCTGGGCAATCGTTTCCGGTTCGCTCATGCGGCCGCTGCCGGATTGTCGGCAACTGAGCCAGCCCTGTTCCGGGCCGACGAAATGACAACCGTCGTCACGAAGTCGTTGGACGTTTCGCTGCACAGCCGGCTTGGCCCACATGATTTGGCTCATCGCCGGCGCCAGCAGAACGGGGCAGGCGACTTGCAGGTAAAGCGTCGTGACCAGATCGGTCGCAATCCCATGAGCGAATTGGCCAAGCAAATTGGCGGTCGCCGGAGCGACGATCAGCAGGTCCGCATCGGCTCGTCGCGTACCGCCCGCGAGTTCAATATGCGGTCCAAGCGGCCACTGGGCGGGATCAAACGAGCCGGTTGCAACCGCTTGGCCCGAGAGCGCCGCGAACGTTGCCGGGCCAACAAACTCGGTCGCCGACGAAGTCATGGCGACGCGGACTTCGTAACCGCTTTGGGCCAGTCGGCTACAGAGGGCTGCGGATTTGTAAGCAGCAATCCCGCCGCCGACGGCGAGAATCACAACAGGTCGGCCCGCAGCGGCCATAGCAAGCTCGTGGATGAATGGCAGAAGGTGGTCGATCGCTCCGCGATCGAACGGAAACCGTAGCCGGTCGGGAAACCGTAGCCGGTCGGGAAACCGTTGCTGGTCCGACCGGCGGAGCGGTCGGCCACACTAAAAACGTGCAAACTCCGACCGGCGGAGCGGTCGGCGGCAGGCGGTCGGCCACGCTGGAGCCGCGCGGCGCTTACAGGTCCATCGCGCCCAGGTCGGGGCCTTCGAAGGCTGCGATTTGCGCATCGAGCGTTTGGACTTCATTATCCAAGCTGAGCGTAATCTTGTCTTCCATGATCTCCTTGAGCACGATGCTCATCTTGTCATGGGTGTCGACGTTGACCAGGGCGCGGCTGCCTTGGTTGAGCTGGACCAGTCGTTTCTGGATCAAGGTGCTGAGCTTAAATCGTCCGCCGACTTTGTTGACGATTTCTTCTTCTTTCAGCTCTTCGAGCATTCGTTCAGTTCCTTAGTGTGCAGTAAGATCTGGCAAATTTCGGCGACAGCTTGGTCGACCGACGCGTTGACGACTTCGTATTGGTAACGCGACATGTACCGCATTTCCGCCGCCGCCGTGTTCAGCCGCGCCACGAGTGATTCTTCGGTCTCGGTGCCACGGCCGCGTAGTCGGTGTTCCAGCTCATCCAAGCCGCCGGGATGGATGAAGATGGTGATCGGGTCGAAGTGAGGATTCTCCATCACCTCCATCGCGCCCTGAACATCGATCTCTAAGATTAACCAGTTGCCGGCATTTAAGCCAGCGGCAACCTGGTCGCGCAGGGTTCCGTACCAGTGCTGCAGGCCGAAGTTCTGCTTGCACTCGACGAATGCCCCCTCGCGTTGCAGTTCCGCAAACCGCTCGGGCGACAAGAAGAAGTAATCGACACCGTCGCGTTCGTTGTCTCGCGGCTGGCGGGTGGTCGCCGAGATGCTCGTCGCCAGCGGCAACGGGCATTCTTGGAGCAGCCGCCGTACGACGGTTGACTTGCCCGCACCGCTGGGACCGGAGACGATAATCAACTGGCCGCGAGCCGGTGCATTCCTGCTCATTGTTCCGACATCAACGTTGCACACAGACAGATTACTCAAGATTTTGTACCAGTTCTCGCATCCGCTCCAGAGCGCACTTGATCTCCACCACCAACGCCGCGATCTGCGCGTCGCTGGCTTTGCTGCCGATCGTGTTGGTCTCGCGGAACATTTCCTGAATGATGAAGTCGAGCTTGCGGCCGCTGGCGTCGGAGCCGCTGAGCGTATCGGCGAACAACTGCAAGTGACTGGAAAGCCGCGTGATTTCTTCGCTGATGTCGCAGCGGTCGGCATAGAGCTGGACTTCGCGCAGTAAATCTAACGGCGGTACCTCGAGTCCGCGCTGCTCTAAGAAGCGTGTGATCCGGCCTTCAAGCCGCTCGCGGTACTGGATGACGACCCGAGGCGCCAGCTCGCCGATTTGCTGCAAGCTCTCGGTGATCGAAGCGGCATCCAGTCGTAACTGCACCGCCATCGCAGCACCTTCCACCGCCCGCATCGCGTCGAGGTTCTGCAGCGCCAGTGCGGTCGCTTCCTGCAACAGTGGCCACACCGTTTCCGGATCGATCGTCGCCCCCTCGGTTCCGCCGATGGCCCCGGGCAACTGCAGCAGACCGGTCAGATCGATCGGATCCTGCAACCCGATCGTGGTACGGATTTGACGAAGCTGGGTCACGTAGGCGATCACCACTTCGGAGTTAATCATGGTCGGCAAGACGGCTGCAGACGGTGAAAAACGCACCGACGCCTGCAACGCCCCTCGCTTGAGCTGACTGCGAATCAGTTGTTCAAAGCGGATTTCCAGCGGCGCCAGCAGCTCTCCCATCCGTGGCGAAACCCGCAAGCCGCGCTGGTTGACCGAACGCAATTCCACCGTCAGCGAACCGAGCTCGCTCTCCACGCAGCCGGTTCCTTGGCCGGTCATGCTGCGAACCGCTGAATCGATGGCCACTTCCGGGGCGCTTAGTTCCTCGAGCATCAGCAAACGTTTTCCACTCTGACTCAGTTTTCTGGGCAAGTTTCAAGGCCACCGTTTTAACGCCCGGAGCGGGGATGCGATATAGCTTTTGGCGGCTGCGGCCGGATTGGTCAGGGGAATCGGCCTTACTTTGCAAGGGTTGTGACAATTGCCGCCGATGGCCAGCCGCCGAAACGTTTCCAAACTCTGCTCGCTCCATGTCCTACGGCTGGGCATGGGAGCTGCGGTATGATGGACGGTCCATACGAAGCGCGCAGCGTCTGGCTTGTCCTCCGCGCTGCCATCCCGCACCGGCTCGGCCCGGATTTCTAGTTCCATCGGCTCGGCGTCATGCTGCGTGAATATCTCGATCGACTCCAGGATTTCTTCGCTCGGCCTGAGGATGAGCTCACGCGGTTGCAGATTCGCATTCGCAAGGCAGGTCGGATTGCAGCGCATTGCTACCGCGAGTTGTCGCGGGTGCGCGCCGAGGGTATGGCCGCGGAGTTGACTTATCGGACGATCTTTTCGCTCATCCCGGTCGTCGTCTTGAGCCTGGTGATGTTTCGCGTCGTCGGCGGAGTGGAGGAGGTTCAGGCCAGTCTGGAAAACCAGCTTTACTCTTTCTTTGGTGTCCCCGATGTGCCTGAGACGTACGGGATGGAGACGTACGGGATGGAGGCGGACGAAATCGAGGCCGAGCCGGAAGCCGAGGGGACGGTGCTGGATGCGGCGCTGGCCGAACCGATCGCTGACCTGAGCGACGAGAGTCACGAAGTGAAGGCGAGCATCCGTCGCGGGTTGCGGGAGGCGACCGACAAGGTCGCGAGCCTCGATTTTGCTTCGCTGGGGATCTTCGGTCTGCTGCTGTTCATCTACACAGCGGTCGCGCTCTCCAATGCCTTGGAGTACCTGTTCAATATCATTTTCGAAGCGCCCACCGAGCGACCGCTGCACCTGCGGCTGGCGATCCACTGGTCGATCATCACGCTCGGCAGCGGACTGTTGGCGGCGAGCTTGTATCTGTCCGGGCAGTTTGTTGAGTACCTCTCGGGCGTTGTTCCGATCCCAACGATCTCGACGGTGCTCACCCGCGGGCTGTCGATCCTCGCCAGTTGGGTGCTGCTGTTTTTGCTCTACGCGCTGATGCCCAACACCCATGTGTCGCTGCGGGCCGCGGCGATCGGCGCGGCGGTCGGGGCGTTGCTATGGGAGATTGCCAAGCTCGGTTTTCAGCTCTACGTGGTCAAAGCGCTGCCGTACTCGTCTCTGTACGGCTCGTTGGGATTGATCCCGCTGTTTTTGTTTTGGATCTACGTCACCTGGATGATCATCTTGTTCGGCGTGGTGTTGACCCACACGCTGCAGACGCTTCGCGGACGCTACCCGGCGAAGTTGCAAACGCCACCGGCCAACATTCCCACCGGCGACCCGATCTGGATCCTGCCGATTCTGGTCACGGTCGGCCAGGCGTTTATGCGCGGCAGCGCGACGGATCAGCAGGACCTAAGCGAACGGCTGATGCTGCCCACCAGCGTCGTGCATTCGATGGTGCGCAAGCTCGAAACGGCCGGCTGGGTCGCGCGGCTGGCCTGCCACGACGAAGCCGACGAGAGCTACACGCTGGCGCGTCCGCCGGAGTCGATCCCGGTGCGCGATGTCCTGGAGATCGCTCACGAGTTGCCCTCTGGCCTGTCGGGCACCGCCTGGCAGACACTCGACGCGCTCAAAGCTGCTCAGCTTGCCGCGGCCGGAGATAAGACGCTCGCCGACCTCGTCGGCGACCAACCGGTACCGCTGGAACCCGAAGCCGCAACCGATGCCATCGCCGCCGCAGGGTAACGCCTCCCGCCACCTGCAATCTGCCACCTGCATCCTGCAGCCTACCCACTCGCTTCGATCGGCGGAGCGATCGACGACACCCTCCGTCCCCCGTCCTTCTGACCTCTAGCTTCTAGCTTCTAGCTTCTAGCTTCTAGCTTCTAGCTTCTAGCTTCTCACCTTATCGCCTCCCGCCTCACTCTGAGCTATCGTAAAAGCCTCCATTCCATCCTCCCCTGCTGCGGCGCCACGACCGCTCCATTCCCACACCTGCAAAACCTGCATCCCATGGCACCGATTCGATTCATCATGCTCGGCGGCTTTCTTGGGGCCGGCAAGACGACCACCATTGCTCGGCTGGCACGCACCTATCAGAGCCGTGGTCTGCGGGTGGCGATCGTCACCAACGACCAGGCGAGCGATCTGGTCGACACGCAGACGCTGCGCGCACAGGGCTTCGACGTCGGCGAAGTGGCCGGTTCCTGTTTTTGCTGCAATTTCAATGAGCTGACGCAGCGGGCCGACGAACTCAGCCGCGATGGTCGGCCGGACGTGATTCTGGCGGAGCCGGTCGGCAGTTGCACCGATCTGGTCGCCACCGTGATTCAGCCGCTGGTGCAATTGCTCGGTGAGCAGTTCGACGTGGCGCCCTATGGCGTGATCCTCAAGCCGAATCACGGCAAACGGATCCTGTCCGGTGGCCAGCGCGCAGGGTTCTCGCCCAAGGCGCAGTACATCTTCAAAAAGCAATTGGAAGAAGCCGACTTCCTGATCATCAACCGCGCCGATGAGCTGACGGTCGCAGAACTCGACGAATTGGCCGGGTTGCTCGCGACCGAAGCGCCCGGTGTGCCGGTCCTGCGGACCAGCGCGCGAACGGGCGATGGCTTCGACCTGTTGCTGGAGATGCTCGACCAGCGCGGCGACTTCGGGCGAAGGACACTCGATATCGATTACGACATCTACGCCGAAGGCGAAGCGGAACTCGGCTGGCTCAACATGAGCTTAAAAGCGGTGGCAAACTCGCCGTTTGCGCTCGATGACCTGATCTTGGGAATCGTTACAGCGCTGCAGGCATCGCTGGCCGAAGTCGGCGCCGAGACCGCACATTTGAAGGCGATCGGGCTGTGGGAAGGGTTTTCCGCCGTCGCCAACTTGACCAGCAGCCAGTCGCCGGCCGAATTGTCGCTCGCTTCCCAGTGCCAGACCGCCGCGGCCGATGTGGTGGTCAACGCCCGCGTGGCGATCGACCCCGAGACGCTCGAAAATCTCGTGCAGCAAGCGGTCGAGCAGGCTTGCCGGTCGGCGGACGCGACCTGTCGAGTCACCCAAACCCAGAGCTTCCGGCCCGGCCGACCCGTACCGACGCACCGTTTGACGGCGACCTAAGCACCACAGGACATGATCTTCGGCAAAATTCGATCAGCCGGCACGCGTTAGCGTCTGGTTTTCACGAGCAATGAGCCGCTCCGCAGCGCCCGATTTGACCGAAAGAAGCATCCAGAGTTGCTTAGCAGCAGGTTCACCCCCTGAGCTACTCGGCCGGCACGTCCTCAATCATCAGGTGCAGGCCCAAGTGCAGCAGAAACGCTAACAGTGCCATCGAGCCAATCGTGATCACGGCAGCAACTGCAACTTTGGTTTTGATTCTGTGATACCCGCGAACGTTGTTGTTATACAGGTAGGCCAATGCACCGCCGGCAACCACGGCCATCCCCAGATTTATTAGTGCAGTGATAGGTGGAGCGCCCGCGACCAATGCAAAAACGGCGGCGAAAACTTGCTCACATGTGTTGTAAGCGTAGAACGTGATGCCAAGCCACCAACCCCAGGTCTGGCCGCTAAGCAGTCCCGCTCCGGTGGCGGCAAAAAATACGCCGGTGACCAGGAACTGTACGGCCCTATGAGTGACGACGCCTTGCAGGAACTGCACCTTAGCCACGGCATCGCCGAGGGTTTCCGGTCCGACTAAGCTCAGGACGCCGAACGTGATCATGAGCGCTGCAATCAAAAAGTTGAGCACCGCCAAGATCGTCAGTCCTACCGGCCGCGGACCGCTGCCTCCCGAACGCGCCGCGCGGTCCCCCTTCCCCGTGCGGAAGGCGGCTAGCGGATCTTTCGCCGCGGCCTGCGACTCGGCCGCGTCCCGGTCTCGCTCGCGTTTGGTCTGCAGGTCAGATTCCGTCAACTCATCAAACAGCGAACTCAGGTCATCGCTGCCGCCGATGTACGGCTGACCGCTGGTCGGCACGCCCGGCGCCGATCGCGCCGGCGCCGCGCGCCCAGCGGACGAAGGTGGCGAAGCCAAGCGAGTGGGCGCTGACCGAGTAGGACGTCCCGCCCCGGCCACCGCCGCCCCAGCGGTCGCGGTGACCACCGCGCCGCACGGGCACTTTACCCGCTTGCCCGCGAGTTCATCCTTGACACTGAGCGTTTTGCCACACTCATGGCACTGAACTTGAATTGCCAAACCTGAATACCCTACAGCGCTGCCAGCAATCTGAAGACGCTAACCGCGTCCCGCTGGCACGAGATTAGTCGACGCAGCTGCACCCGGCAAACCGTTTTCGATGATGTTCAGTAGATGGCGCCGCGGCACTCGGAAACGCAGCCCCCAGCATCATCAGCATGGTTGGAGTTCAGGCTTCAGCCTGCTGAGCTCTTCCCTGAGCAAGCGAATCGAACCTTGCCCCCCGCGAGCCGAGCTTGTGACGATTAGGGCACGGTAGCCTGTGGGCCAGACTGGACTGGATAGTTCCACCTCTTCGATACGGAATTGTACCGTCGATGCAATTGATTTGCTAAGAGTACCTTCGCAGACTCACCCTCCATTTGAGTCGCCAACTCAGGGAACTGCTGAAGCGCCCAGTCGGGAAATGCGTTGCGAAAGGCCATCGCAGGTTACGCTTCGATGCCAGTGGACCGGCCCATTCCCGGCCGCGTAAGCATGGAGATCACAGGTTCAATAATCCGACGGGACGGTGCAGCGTCGGCGCAGGCCGAGACAGCGGCCTTGAGCAAGTCGTCCGATTGATCACGGCAGTGACCAGCGGTGCTACCAAGACCGATGCCACTTTCCTGCACCTAATCGCCCGGCTCGTGTCCAATCTTTATCGCACCGCCGGATGCGGATCCGCATGCTAGGTGGTGTGGGAAGGGCGGCCCGCAAGGGCCCTCCTTACCCGATTTCGCCGCTCGTTAGTGGCACCGCACGACCAAACCAATCTTTGCGGTCGGATGTAGCGTGTCGCAAACCAAAGATTATGGGAACGCCGTCATCGATAGTAAAAACAACCACATAGGGGGGGGCGATGAACCAGCGCACCGCGAAATTCACCGCCGATGCGACCGAACGATTCCGGTCGCTCGACCACGGCATGAATCATGGAGCGGACATTTCCGCGAAAGCGATTTCCGAGCATATCAGCGATCGAATCATAATACGAGCACGCGGCCGCCAGGTCACTCGCGAAGAGCGGATGGTAGCGTTCAGTCGCCATCAACTCGGCGCCAAACCTCGTCGGCGTCAATCGCGATTTCTGGGTTCGCCAGCAGCTCATCGCGTCTGCGGGTCATCTCCGCCAGTTCGTCTTCTGGCAATGTCAGCGGGGCTGATGCCGCTAAGTCATCCCAAAGCTCTGTAACGATCGCGAGCTTTTGATTGGGCGGTAGTGCACGAAGAGATTCTTGAAGTGACATACGTCGATCGGTTTTCGAGGGGGCCTCAGTATACCATCGCCCGGAAGACGCGGAGTCGGGCGAGGAAACACGAGAAAAACAGCCCAGTCGCGTGAATCCGGTCGGGTAGCCCAACAGGGACTAGCGAGCCTTGAGGAGGTTTGGAGCAAGTTTGCTTCCAAGAAGCGAACCGCCAGATGCAGACCCGCATGGCCGGTGGTGTGGGTCCGAGACGGGCAACCGTCCCGGCTACCCGATTACCCGCGCCGCACCCGCCATTTCTCAGGTTGTTGCGAAGTGTGCATCACGCCCACTATAAAAATCTCGAACTCAGTCAAATCGTAGAATACAACATAAGGGAACCGCCCGATGGGCCAGTAGCACATCCCATATTCGATCGGAGTGCGACGCCCCGGAGCTGCGATCAAATCAGAGACAGCTTTTCGAACACGGGCGACAAAATCGTTCCCAAGCTCCGCCTGCCGTTCGTCATACCACTGAGCAGCATCAAGAACGTCGGTGTGAAATTCGGGATGATAGCGAATAGCTCTAGCCATTTCGCGAATCGTCAATCCGCTTCCAGACCTCCTCGTGCGTGAACCCAAGTTTCGGGTCAGCTAGCATTTGATCTCGACGCCGTGTAGCCTCTTCGACAGCCCAATCCGGCAGTGGCATCGCCCCGCCGTTGGCCGCAAGATCGTCCCAAATACGTTCGACAAGCTGTAGTTTGTCGTTAGCCGATAAGTCGCGGATGGTGTCGCTGTATACGTCCATTTGGAGCCTCCAATCTCGATTGTAGCCGCAGGCAAAGTCGGCGCCCACCGTGACAGTTCGGTCGGGTAGCTGGTACCGTTTCAGGCGCAAATTGCCACAGGAGAAGAGCCGGATCGCCAGTTATGACGGAGTCGAATTCTTAGGCTTCGTCTTTCGTGGTGTCCGCGGGACGATTCAAGTGTCGCAGAAGTCCTTGAAACGCTTCAAGCAGCGGATTCGCGAGATCACCGGGCGTAGCCGTGGGGTTTCGATGGACCATCGCTTGGGCAATCCACGGAGTTACGTCCGTGGGTGGATGGGATACTTTGGCCTGGCAGCGCAGTCAAAACTGTTCGACAAGCTCGATCAGTGGATCCGTCGCCGGATTCGGATGTGCTTCTGGAAGCGTTGGCGTCATGCACGCACGCGTCGCCGGGAGCTGATCAAACACGGCGTGCCGCGTCGACAGGCGATTCGACATGCGAAGAGTCGCAAAGGTCCCTGGCGGATGGCGAAAACCATCGCCAGCGGTGTTGGGATGACCAATGCTTGGTTAGCGTTACAAGGGGTAGTGAGTTTAAAGAGTCTGTGGGCGGAACTTGCTCCGCTTCGTCGAACCGCCTGATGCGGACCCGCATGTCAGGTGGTGTGGGGAGGGCGGCCCGCAAGGGCCGTCCTTACCCGATTTACCCGTATTCTACGATATTGGTCAGCTTGCGGACGAAATATGGGCCGATGCCTTGAGCGTGTTCGTGGGTTGTGATGTAGAGCCAGCTAAATGTGTTCGGAAATATGCAGGTGTCATTGCAGGGATGTGTATCAGAAATGACAATCGACCGTGGGCACAACCATAGCATGTCAAACTGTTCGTCATGAACGTAGAGTTCGGCGTCATCACATGCGACAAAAGCAGAAACGGCCTCTGTGCGTTCGAGTGCGGGTTGGAAGCCATAGCTAAATGCGTGCCACAAAAATCCGCGGTAGGCGTACGAGCTGGTCTTCCGCTGAACTTCGGCGAAAAAAGTACGGGTCAATTTCTTGAGCGTCTCGCGAAATGCGCGACCTTCAATTCGGAACTCGTCGGGCGGATAGTCGCGTGTTTGATCCATCTACTCAGTCGGGTAACGGAACGCATCAGCGGGGACGGACGAACGGTTTGCAAGCAGACGAAAAAGTGAACTAACCGTCCTCCGTTGCATGCGGTCGTTACCCGCCGTGAAGCGCCGAGTTCAGAAATTGTTCAGACGTGTAGCTTATCGGACTAGCGTACGGAAATGCAAACGCGGCAACCAAAACCGCGGACTTGATCAATCGACAAAACCTCCTGGACGGAGATGCGTCCGCCATTGGATTCCGCACCGTTCGCAACAAAAGGTATAGACATCTCCAGCGATATACCGGTCCTGCATCGGCGAGATTGGGGTTCGATGCTTACACTGAAGGCAAATCCCGGTAAACGCAACGCGGTGAATGTATAAGATGGTCGGTGGGAGAATTACCGCTAGTGCAACTAGCGACCACACCAGTGACTGCATGACGAACCCGGTGACTAATAGTGCAATCCAGAGCGGGGGCATCGCGATGATGAACGCGCGCATGATGCGACGCGGGTGTTCGGTATCATCTCGAATTTCCATCGGATCGGTCACGTGAAATTCAGTCGGGTAACGTTGAAATTCACGGGGCGGCCGGCTTGCAGGTAGCGGTACGAGACTCACCTCGTCGGCCGCTCACGTGCAATTCTCTGGTTCGTAGATCACGGCAATGGCGCGCTGTAATGTTGGTCTAACCTGTCAATCTTGCATGAGTTGCTCGATCTCTTCGGCCAGATGGATAGTCGTCGGGTTGCCCCGGAAAACGATCTCTCCTCGGCGGTTGATCAGTAAACACGTTGGTACGCCCGTGATGACGTAATCTCGCGCCACAACCGAGGGAAGGCTAACGCCTTGGGGCGAGCTACTCGATATCGGCATGTCAATCAGCGTTTGAGTGCTAAACCATCCGCGTGTGCGAAGGTGCGTTCCGGCCGCCTCACGATCTTGATCGACGCTGATCGAAACGAGCTGGACTCGATCTCCCCACCGGTCGCGTTTCTTGCCGGCGAGCTCATTGAGCTTTTCCATTGAATGCTGGCAAGGGCCGCACCAAGTCGCCCAAAATTCGAGCAATGTGACACGATCTAGAAACTCCACCTCTTCGTATTCGCCGCTCTGAAGGTTCACAGCTTTGATTGGTGGCGCGACATCCCGCACATCCGGCGCGGAATTCAACGTCGCAATCTGTGACCGCAGTATTTCATCACGTTCAGGCATGCGCCACAACAGGATGGCAGCGCCAGCAAAGATACCGATCGGCAGCAGGCAAGAAGCTGGTGAACTGCGTTTGTAGATCAGAACCCAACAAAGCGAGGCAACACCGACGCCGAACATCGCGAACAACAGTGCAGTGTACGACGCAACAGACCCACGAGGATTGGAGACGCGATGGTGGCGCACCAGAGATGCCAGCACCTCCGAAGGGAACTGCTCGCCCAGGCTTCCATCCTGCTGGGCAACGTAGAACCCGACCGGCTCCGGGGCGCTGTGGCTTTCGAACTCCTTCACAACCAGATTTTCGACGAATAAATACTCAACCGTCTCAACCGGCCGATTGACGCTTGAGTACCTGAATTTCAGGTCCTGCTGCCCTCCGTGGTTTCCGCTCTTCACAAGAAATTTCACGTGAGTCGGAAGGAAGACGCTGCCAGGGAACTTGCTAAAAGACTGCACGCTCAATTCCTGCAAAAAACGTCCGCCACCGTTCTCCAGTGGGAAAGTAGTCCTGTAACGTTGGACCAGGTATCCGTTTGCCGGGTCGAGTTCGACAAGAATCCTTGCCCCACTCGGAACACTGACAGTTCCGGTCCCGTTGAACTGTGGCAAACCGGGATGCACGATCTGTATCTGCACAAGCCCGTCGACCGTGGAGAGTTCTGGCTCTCGCAGAGATTGCTCGCAAAGCTGACGGAGACTCTGATCGGTTTCATTCACATAGAGGCGATAGGCTCGGAGCGTGCGCCACTGAAAGGGGCGATGAATAGATACGTCTTCGTGATACAGGAAGCCATCAGCTTCTGCTATCGACTCCGGATTGCTGGCGTATTCCTCAGGGTCGAACCCGATCATTCTCTGGAAGGACGATCCGTTCCACAGGTGCTGGACTTCAGATCCGGCACCGTTCCGTGTCGACCTCTCATAGCTCGGCGCCACGGTTGTCTTCCATCGCTCGGTACGCGTAGTATCCGCAGCGTCGTACACAACCGACCAACTCGCTTCCAGGGTTTCTAGACGGGCAAGTTGGGCCTCATGCTTGCGCAAAACCTCATTTAGCTGCTCGCTGAGCACGGTTTGAGAGATGGCAATACTGGGCCAACACGCAATTAGGAGCGCCGCGCCTGGAATGTAACAAAAGGTTTTCACAATCATCGGAGCCCTGTTAAATCTGGGCATCGCAAAATGATGCCCGCCACCCTGCAGAGATGCGCACTCGCTCATGGAACACTAGGATATCTGCAGCAGCCTCCACGTCGCAGCGACGAACGGTGGGCATCACGGGGCGGCGGCCCAAGGTCTGGCGATGGCCGCAGGGGTCGCTACGCCGCTCCCGTGGATGCCTTGGTTCGTCGGTGGATGGATTGGAGCATTGATCCATTACGGGAGTGGGGCAACCAATGGCGGGCTTACCGGCGTCCGCGAGACCTTCCGTGTTTTCCTCGTCGTAGGTCGATTTCGTTATTGCCGCGATAATGGCGAGGCCAGGATCATGTGCCATCTGGACAAGGCACGGGCGCAAGCGGCTGTTTAGCTTCAATTGCGTTGGCAACAAACTGGAGGTTTACCCAAAGTGAGTCCCAGTTTTTCACCTCGGCTTCCAAGGTCGCGAAAATTGCTTTGGGCGATGCATCAGGATCATTTTCGATCGCCTGCCCAAACTCCCATGCAAGCTTAAAGTGTTCGTCTTTATCTTTCGGATACGTTATTTTTATCCACGACGGGTATACCTCGTCAATGGCGACAACCTTTACCAGAGGCACACGACCAAGGTCTCGCTCAAATTCGTGCGGATGGTTGCCTTTCGCAAAACTCAATCCCCACCAGCTACCTGGCCGAACGAACACGTGGCTTTCAGCAGCGGGCTCGCAACTTGGGGGCGCCGCCCCAACTGTCATGACCAAGCAGAGCCCCAGCACGGCGAATAATACGGTTCTCATTCTTACCTCGTCTATCCCGGATGAAATGTGAACAACACATGCAAGGCCGGGAGCTGTCGTCAGGAGGATTATTCGCCCCTCTCAAACCGAATCGACGAACGATTAATTAGTATCGGTTCGAGCAGACCGAAATCATTTTACCACCCGGTGGGAGCAGAGCGAACCCCTTTTCGCTCTCATTGAACCGTGAATAAAAGGAACGGCCCGCCGGAGGGGGTTGGCTCTTGGCGTCGACTCAATTTTTTTGGATTCCTGGCGGGTGGCTGTTGACCCGGCCGAAAAATGGCCTAGCACGGGTGTATAGATGCTACAAACGTTCACGTGGAGTGCTGGTCATGTCCCGAGAGCTGTTTCGTCACCGGCTGGGCCGCGTCCAG
>Ga0182745_1000151_pt1 | contig 95328 bp, 77 predicted proteins | sample eDN3rd30CKraftBY_FD_128523 | JGI IMG/M metagenome (GOLD analysis project Ga0182745, IMG submission 128523) | Enriched backyard soil microbial communities from Emeryville, California, USA - eDNA 3rd pass 30_C Kraft BY (version 2) (version 2) | ecosystem: Environmental > Terrestrial > Soil >...
CATCCCCCATGCCCGCCGGATGCAGCACCACCGCTGGGCGCAGCGTCGTCTTCGGCGTTCCCGACTTGTCATTCGGATCTCCGGGAATCGCCACCAGAATGACGTCTCCTCGTTTAGAGCTGCTCATAGATACTCCACTCCGCCGATTGCCAGCCTGGAATTGCGGTCAGCATGGTCACGCGTAGAGTTCCCAGGTCATCGGGCGAAAACGAATACTCGGGGATGGCTGACCCGACACCGGTAGCTCGAACATCCCGACCCAATCGCTCCTTCAATCCGGCAATGCCGCAAGCCACAGCATTGCGCAGACGGATAATACTTTGGAATCGCTGGCGAAAGGGCTTGCGAATTGGGTTGAGCTTCTTGTCAAAGGGGATGGCGCGTTCCACCCTCGTGAGCAAGCCGTGCAGCTCTTCCAGGTTGAGCAACCACTCTTTGGATTCCTCTTCGGAAAGCGCGGACAAATTTGCCGGGATCGTCGCCACGTAAAGGCGGTCTACTTCCGCTTCCAACCAAGGCGCTTCGGCCCGACTGCGCATGATCGCCAATTGGCTCCACCGGGCAGCGGACAATCTGCGTATCAGGCTTTCCGTTCTTGAGAAATCCACCTTAGCCACGCCTGCCTCCCCTTGCTGTTCCCTACGATTATAAGTGCCTGATCGCCGTCCCCCCGTCTTGCCTGCCGCAAAGATTAGTCCTAGGTTTTCCTCGTCAGCAATCTATTAGGTACTAGCCATATCTGCTTGCGCTTTCAGCTATCGTATCTTCGGTCCCACAGCTGCGCGTCCTCAAGCTGAGTCCGATAGAAGAGATAGCGGGAGCAGCAGAAGAGCTCCCTACCGTAAGGCCGATGGTTCCCCCTAGCGCCGCGCCTTCGCAGCCACCTTTACAGTGTAAATTCCACCCGGCAACCGTTACCTTTGTGCCCGGCAGAGTGGATCCACTACTGCAACGTGATCTGATCGAAACGACATAAACACTTGAAAATCAGCGCGATTCCGCAGGCCAAAAGACTTTGGCACAGCACTTGCAAGAAGGAGGAACGACAGTCATGGCCGATGCGGTCCGCCGCTCATACCGGATAAGCCGGCTCGCATCGGACCATGGCAGTCGAGACCGTGGCAGTCAAGACCAAGGTAGTCAAACAGCGCGACTGAATCGAAATCGCCGTTCCTACGGAACGAAGCCACAACGGCAACAGACACAAACCAACTAGGTAGTAACGCGATGAGAACGAAAGAAATAACGCACAGGCAAAATGGGAACACCCGGCAAAATGGGAACACCCGGCAAAGCTGGAAGAGCACGGGAGCCGCGTGGTGTGCGGCCCTGGCAATGGGAGCTTTGTGGGTGGGCTGCAACCGCACAGCGCCACCTCAGCAGCAATCAGCCCAGCATGAACAGCAGGATCAGTTGCAGCAGGAACCGCAACCCGGCCCGCTGGCTCGCGTGGCGAACGCCATAGGCCTTGGTCCCGCGCGTCCCCCGCAGCCGACGGATGGCTACCACGATGCGAACGCTCCCCAGACGCAGCAGATGGCGGAATCGGATGGTCGTCGCGCAGACGGTCGCTACGATGCTGCACCGCGACAGCCTGTTCGTCACGAGTGGGTGCTGCCAGCAGGCGCGCCGATTCGCGTACGCACCACCAGCACAATTTCGACCAAGAGCCACCGTTCCGGGCAGGAATTCTATGGCTCGCTGGCCGACCCCTTGGTGGTAGATGGCGCGGTGATCGCGCCCCGCGGATCTGAGGTTGTGGGGCGCATAGTGAACGCGGACCCAGGAGGTCGCGTGAAGGGTGTGGCGCGCATTACGTTGGCCCTATCGCGAGTAACGTTGGCCAGTGGCGACACCATTTCCGTGGATACCTCCCGCATTGGCCGTAGTGCGCGGGCTACGAAGAAAAAGGACGCGATGAAAATTGGTATCGGCTCCGGCGTTGGCGCTGCCATCGGAGCCATTGCTGGTGGTGGCAAGGGTGCTGCCATTGGGGCTGCCTCCGGCGGTGGGGCAGGCACGGGCTGGGTGCTGGCGACACGCGGCGAACCCGCTGTGGTTCCCGCGGAGAGTCTGTTGACCTTCACGACTCGGGAAACCGTCTCCGGCACACTCTAAAGATCCGCTTCCGGCTGCTACGCAAGCGGATGCCGCGCACTGCAAACTGCGCGGACGTGGAAAGCCCTCGAAGCCTAGTTAGGTTTCGAGGGCTTTTCTTCTTCTGGGGCTAGCGCCCCGAAGAGGACGACCCGCTTGGGAGACAAACCCGGATCGAAACGAAATTACATGGTGCGAGGACGTAGCGTGTAGCTCTGCAATACTTTCATGTAGTTGGCGCGAACAAAAGCCTCTGGGTCCGGTACGGAACGTTGGCTCATGGAACCGCGCATTTCATTGACGGACACGTACTCGCGTTCTTCCATCCATTGCATCATTTCATCCAGAATGGTCTTGAGATGGCCGATGCCGTGCTGCAGCAAAGCACTGGTGACACAGGCCACGTTCGCGCCCGCCATCATGGATTTCAGCACATCCTGCCCCGTGTGCACGCCACCGCTAACTGCGATGTCCGCTTCCAACTGACCGAAGAGAATAGCCGCCCAGTGTAGGCGCAGACGCAATTCCTCCGAGCGGCTCAGGTTCAAACTCGGCACCACTTCCAACGCATCCAGATCGAAATCCGGCTGATAGAAGCGGTTGAAGAACACCAGTGCATCAGCGCCCGCCAGATCCATTTCCCGCGCCATGTGTCCCAAGGCACTGAAATAGGGCCCAACCTTCACGGCCAGTGGAATGTGCAGGTGTTTCTTCACTTCCCGGATTACCTCCAGGTAGTTGGCTTCCACTGCGGCTGCCGGCACGCTAAGGTCCGTGGGAACAAAGAACAGGTTCAACTCCAGCGCATCCGCGCCAGCTTGCTCCATCAACTGCGCATAGCGTACCCAACCACCGGGCGTCGCGCCGTTCAGGCTGGCAATTATCGGGATGCTGACTGCTGCCTTGGCTGCGGCAATGTGTTCCAGGTAACCTTCCGGACCTCGGTTGTAGCCGTTCATTTCCGGAAAGTACGTCTCGGCCTCCGGGTTCAGATTCGCCGTCTGCGCGAAGAAGTAATCCAACGATTGCGATTCCGCGGTTATCTGCTCTTCGAACAGGGAGTACAACACGATGGCTGCGGCGCCAGCGTCTTCCATGCTGCGGAGGTTGCCGATATCCCGGGATAGCGGCGACGCCGATGCGATCAACGGATTCTTCAGATGAAGATCCAAGTAAAGAGTCTGCGTATTCATGGCGTCTTATGCCTCCACCTTTCTGGCTGCCACTTCACCCGGCGTCGAAGGAGTTGGAGCCGGTGCTGGTTCGTCACTTGGCAATCCATACTCCATGGATGCCAAGTGCTTGTAGAGCTTCCAACGGCTTTCAATGTCTTTCTGCGCGCCTTCCAGAAAACGTTCCGCAGCCGTTGGATTGGAACGCATCAGCATGGTGTAGCGTGTCTCCATCTGGACATACTGCCGCAGCGGAATCTTGGGATCACGCGAATCCAGTTGCAGTGGGTTCTTGCCGCTGTCGGCAAGCGACGGGTTATAGCGGAACATCGGCCAGTAGCCCGCATCCACCGCCAGCTTTTGCTGGTCGAGACCATGAATCAGGTCATAGCCGTGGGCAATGCAGTGCGAATATGCAATGATCAGCGAAGGTCCGTTGTAGGCCTCGGCTTCCAGGAAGGCCTTCACCGTCTGGGAATCGTTCGCGCCCATGGCGATTTGAGCCACATAGACCGTGCCGTAATCCATCGCCATCAGGCCGAGGTCTTTCTTCCCGGTGGGCTTACCACCTGCGGCGAACTTCGCTACGGCGCCTCTGGGAGTCGATTTCGAGCATTGCCCGCCAGTGTTCGAATACACCTCTGTATCCATCACCAGAATGTTCACGTTGCGCCCACTGGCTATCACGTGGTCGAGACCGCCATAGCCGATGTCATAGGCCCAGCCATCGCCGCCCAGAATCCACACGGAACGCTTCACCAGGTTGTCCGCAATGGCCTTCAGATCTTGTGCCTGTGGGGTATTCACTCCCACTAGACGTTCGCGGATCTGCGCCACGCGTTCGCGCTGTACACGGATGCCCGCTTCCGTACTTTGGTCAGCCGCTAGTGTCGCTTCCACCAGTTCCGCGCCGACAAGGTCTTTCATCTGGCCTAACAGTTGTTGGGCATAGTGCGTCTGCTGGTCCACCGCCAAACGCATGCCCAGACCAAATTCGGCGTTGTCTTCGAACAGGGAGTTTGACCACGTGGGTCCGCGTCCATCTCCATTCTTGGTATACGGAGTTGTCGGCAGGTTGCCGCCGTAGATTGACGAACAGCCCGTCGCGTTGGCGATCAGGGCGCGATCACCGAACAACTGCGTCAGCAACTTCACATACGGAGTCTCTCCACAGCCACTGCACGCCCCGGAAAACTCGAAGAGCGGTTGCAGAATCTGCACGTCCTTCACCAGCTTGGTGTTCAGCTTGTTGCGGTCAAACTCAGGCAGATTCAGGAAGTAATCCCAATTTCGGTTTTCCTGCTCACGAATCGGAGGTTGCGGCGCCATATTGATGGCCTTCCGCTTCACTTCCTTTTTGTCCTTCACCGGACAAACTTCCACGCACAGCGCGCAGCCCGTGCAATCTTCGGGAGCCACCTGCAGCGTGTACTTCTGGTCTTTGTAGTCCTTCCACTTGGCTTCCGCTGACTTGAAGCTTGCTGGCGCATTTTCCAGCAAAGCCGGGTCATAGAGTTTGCTGCGGATTACCGCGTGCGGGCAAACCAGCACGCACTTGCCACACTGGATACAAAGCGATTCATCCCACACCGGAATTTCCAGCGAGATGTTCCGTTTCTCCCACTGCGCCGTGCCGGTGGGATAGCTGCCATCCTCAGGGAAGGCGCTTACAGGAAGCAGATCGCCCTTGCCTTCAATCATGCGCGCCGTCACGTTTTGCACGAATTCCGGAGCAGCCGCAGGCACGGGCGGGTGCATGGCCACATTGCTCGTCGGTTCGGCGGGTAACTCGATCTGGTGAAGGTGCGCCAGAGCCGCGTCCACGGCGGCGAAGTTCTTTTCCACCACCGCACGGCCGCGCTTGCCATAGGTCTTTTCAATGGCTTTCTTGATGCCCGCGATAGCTTCCTCTTTGGGAAGCACGCCGCTGATGGCAAAAAAGCAGGTCTGCATGATGGTGTTGATGCGAACACCCATGCCAGACTCTTTCGCCACCTCGTAGGCGTCGATCACGTAGAACGTTGCCTGCTTCTCAATCAGTTGCCGCTGCACTTCGCGCGGCAGCACACTCCATACATCATCCTTCGGCAAGGGGCAGTTCAGCAGGAAGGTTCCCCCCTTCTGCAGATTGGCCACCATGTTGATCTTTTCGACGAAGGGGAACTGATGGCAGGCGACAAACTGCGCCTGGTTGATCAGGTAGCTCGATTGAATCGGCTTGGGGCCAAAACGCAAATGCGATGTCGTCATGGCGCCGGATTTCTTCGAGTCATACACGAAGTAACCCTGGGCGTAGTAGTCGGTATCCTCACCGATGATCTTGATCGAGTTCTTGTTCGCTCCCACCGTGCCATCGGCGCCGAGCCCAAAGAACATCGCACGGTGAATCGAGTTATCTTCAGTCGAAAACGTATCGTCGAAATCGAGACTCGTGAAGCTCACATCGTCCACGATGCCGACCGTGAAGTGGTTCTTGGGCTTGTCTTTTGAAATCTCATCGTAGACAGCCTTCACCATGGCGGGGGTGAACTCTTTGGACGAAAGTCCGTAGCGTCCACCCAGTACCTTAGGCAACGCGGGCAGCGGGCTGGTTCCAGCCAGATAACCTTCGGTCAGCGAAGTCAACACATCGGCGTAGAGCGGTTCGCCAGCGGCGCCGGGTTCCTTCGTCCGGTCAAGCACGGCAATGTGCTTCACGGTAGCAGGCAATGCGGCCAGGAAGTGTTCCATGCTCCAGGGCCGGAACAGACGAACCTTCAGCAACCCCAACTTTTCGCCGCGCGCATTCGCATAGTTCAGATATTCCTCGGCGACTTCGGCTCCGGAACCCATCATGATCAGCACCCGCTCGGCATCTGGCGCACCCACATAGTCAAACAGTTTGTATTGGCGTCCAACGATGCTGGCGAAGCGGTCCATCTGCTTTTGCAGAATGTCGGGAAACGCGGAATAGAAGGGATTGATGCGTTCGCGCGACTGGAAGAACACATCCGGATTCTGCGCCGTGCCGCGCAGCACCGGGTTATCCGGCGTCATCGCGCGGGCGCGCAAGGCCGCCACGGCATCGGCGGTGACCATCGCACGCATGTCATCCAGGCTAAGTTGCTCCACCTTCGATACTTCGTGTGAGGTGCGGAAGCCGTCGAAGAAGTGCAGAATCGGCACCCGGGCCTCCAATGTGGCAGCCTGCGCGATCAGTGCTGTATCCATCACCTCCTGCACCGAGTTCGAACACAGCATCGCCCAACCGGTGGAACGGCAGGACATCACGTCGCTATGATCCCCGAAAATGCTTAGCGCGTGCGCCGCGATCGTCCGAGCGGAAACATGCATCACCGTGGATGTCAGTTCGCCTGCAATCTTGAACATGTTCGGGATCATCAGCAATAATCCCTGCGATGCCGTGAATGTCGTGCTCAACGCGCCAGCCTGAAGGGCCCCGTGCAGCGCCCCGGCAGCGCCACCTTCACTTTGCATCTCAATCACATCCGGAACGGCGCCCCAAATATTCGGGATACCCTTCGCCGACCACTCGTCCGACCACTCTCCCATGTTGGAAGACGGGGTGATCGGGTAGATGGCGATCACTTCATTGGTGCGGTGGGCTACATAGGCAGCCGCCTCATTCCCGTCAATTGTCACTTTCGGCCTTGTCATTGCCCTTGCCGTCTCCCTTCAAAGAACGTGGCGGCTGCTTCCCGAGCCGGAATTCCGTTCGCCACCAAGCCTCATTATAAGACCGTTTTGTCTGCAATAGTAGACAAATCCGGCAAGAAAGATGCCCGCGCCACCCTGCTCAGCCCGTCCGATGGAGGGAGACCGCCGCGGACCCGGACATCGCTCTAGTAACAGATGTATCCTATAGAATTTTCTTTTCAAGCAAATGTTGCGAGCCAGTAAATATAGTCAGCAAAATCGCTAAAGTGTCTAGACTCAACGATGATAAAGAACATTTGTTAACTAACCCAGATTATCGTCAAAGCAAAAAACTGTTGAAAAAACAGCGGAACCCACGCATACCGGGCGATTTACGACACAAATTAAAATGATTCAACTATAGATTTTTTATATTTGAGCGATAGATTAACTCCTGATAGGCTTGTACGCACATGAGTATCTCGCTTCGTTTGCTTCTATTCTTTTCAATGACTTGCGCCGCGTTACTCGCTCAAGATCCCCGCGGCACAATCCAAGGACGAGTTTTAGATCCTTCCGGAGTAGCGATTCCCGGGGCTACCGTTCGTGTCACGAACGAAAATACCGGCGTCGCTGCGTCATCCACTTCAAGCTCAACCGGAGACTATCGCGTTCCCTATCTCATTCCCGGCATGTATCGGGTAGAGGCGGAATCTTCGGGCTTTTCCCGGCTCTCCCGACCCGGCGTACAAGTACGCACGACAGAAACGGTGACTCTCGATCTGGAAATGAAGGTCGGTGAGGTCACGGAAACCGTCGAAGTCACCGCGGAGACGCCGCTGCTAAACGTCGCGGATGTCAGCCTCGGTCAGGTGGTGGACGAACGGCGCATTACGGAACTCCCGATGTTCGCCGGAAACGCCATGGACCTGGTTCACTTGGCGCCCGGCACCGTCAACGGCACCAACCTCCGTTTGCGCAAAGCTCCGTTTAACTCGGCGCCGAGTTCCTTTGGAACCAACGGTGGCGGCAACAATACCAACGATTTCACCATCGACGGTGTTGTGAACGTCTACAGCGATGGCACGGCCCCCCGCGTTGCCTTCTCGCCACCGCAAACCTCCATCGGAGAGTTCAAGGTGCAAACCGCACCCTTTGATGCTTCCGCCGGTTTCTCTTTGGGTTCCGTTGTGAACGTCACCACCAAATCGGGAACCAATGAACTCCACGGCGAATTGCACCATTGGCTGCGCCACTCCAAGTTAGATGCACCCACCATCTTCCAGAACCGCGCGGGACAGAAACTGCCGCTCTACCAGGACAACCGTTTTGGTGGTTCTGTGGGCGCCCCCGTTTTTATTCCCAAGTTCTACGATGGCCGCAACCGCACCTTCTGGTTCTTCGCAGCGGAAGCTAACCTTTTCGGCGATCCCAACATCAGCCGAACCTCCACGGTGCCGACGGATTTCATGCGTCAGGGCGACCTCTCGCCGCTACTTGCACTCGATGCAAGCAACCAGATCTACGATCCACGCACCACGACGGCTGAAGGCGGCCGTTTTCGCCGCTTGCCGATTGCAAACAATGTGATTCCACAGTCGCGTCTGGATCCCGTTGCCATGAATCTTCTCTCTGCATGGCCGCAACCCAACCAGCAAGCCACCGCAGACTACCGGAACAACTACTATCTGGCAGGCAAAGCACTCGAAACCTACTGGACGACCATCGGGCGCGTTGACCATGCGTTCAGCGAGAATCACCGCATGTTCTTCCGCCTCCACCGTGACTATTGGCAGGAAGACAAGAACCGCTTCTACGGAAACAACGCGCCGGAAGGCGTCATCCTGAACCGCGTTAACCGCGGCGCAGCCCTCGACGACGTCATCATTCTGAGCCCGACCACCGTTTTGAACGTACGATACGGGTTAACCCAGCAGGAGTTCCCGGAACGGCGAGTCAGCCAGGGCACTGATCTTGCGGCGCTCGGCTTCTCTTCCAACCTTGTGAACTTGGTGAATCCCAGCACGGCTACCTTCCCACGCGTGGAAGTAGCTCCGCTATCGACCATGAGTAACTGGGAATCTGGCGACGGAACAACCGCTTCGCTCATTCACAACTTCATCAGCGCCGTTACCTGGAACAAGTCCAAGCACACGATCCGCGCTGGCTTCGATTGGCGGAACATCCGCGAAAACCGGAACCGCTTCAACCTGGCGACTTCCCCGAACTTCGTCTTCAATTCCGAATACACGCGCGGCCCGTTGGATTCGTCACCGGCCCCACAGATCGGCGGAGAGCTGGCCAGCATGCTGCTCGGCGTTCCGGCCGGCTCCATGTCCGTGGTGGCATCCTACGCGGAACGGAACTCCATTTTTGGCTTCTATCTACAGGACGATTACAAGGTCTCCCGCAAGCTGACCCTGAATATCGGCCTGCGCTACGAAGTGGAAAATGGAACCACCGAGCGCTATGACCGCGCGGTTCGTAACTTCGACGAAGACGCGGTCAGCCCCATCAACGACCAGGCGCGCGCCAACTACGCGGCGGGCCGCCAGTTGCCGGAATTGCCGTTGTCTGAGTTCCAGGTCCGCGGAGGTCTTACCTTCGTGGGTGTAGGAGATAATCCACGTAATTACTGGAACCCCTCCAAGAAGAACTTCATGCCCCGCTTCGGTATTGCCTACCAGCTCAACGACAAGACCGTGTTCCGCGGTGGTTATGGTATCTTTTTTGCTCCGCTCGGCACCCTCTACACCAACACCGAGTTGGCCGGATTTAGCCTGTCCACGCCAATCCAAGCGAGCTTGGACGGTGGTTTGAATTTCCTGGCCACTCTGGCTAACCCCTTTCCCAATGGTCTCAATCAACCTCTCGGCGCAGCCGGTGGATTGTCCACCAACCTGGGACAGGCCGTAACGGCGTTCCCCAATACGCGCAAGAATGCTTATGCACAACGCTGGAGCGCGGGCCTACAGCGCACTCTTCCGGGACAGTTCCTGGTTGAGGCCACTTATGTTGGAAACCGTTCCACACGGTTGAACGTGATCCGGAACATGAACTACACCCCGGCTCAGTACCTTTCGACGAGCCCTGTTCGTGACCAGGCCACCATCAACTATCTATCGGAGAACTTCCCAAACCCCTTCCGTGGAACCAACCCCATCTACGGAGCCAACATCTCGCGGGGCAGCTTGCTGCAACCATTCCCGCAGTTTGGCGCCGTCAACATTCACGAACCCGTGGGTTACAACTGGTATCACTCTCTGCAGACCCGCGTAGAGAAGCGATTCTCTGGCGGTTACACCATGCAGATGTCTTACACATGGTCCAAGAATATGGAAGCCACCCAGTTCTTGAATGCGCAGGACCCCACGCCCTACGAGGTCATCTCATCGCTTGACCGTACGCACCGCGCTACGGCCTCTGGCATTTGGGAAATCCCCGTCGGCAAAGGTCGCAGGTATGGCGCCGATCTGCATCCGCTGCTCAACGGCGTTTTCGGAGGCTGGCAGTTGAACTCGGCTTGGCAACACCAGTCCGGTCAGCCGCTCGACTTCGGAAACCTGATCTTCACCGGCGATTTGGATAAATTTGTACTGCCCTCTGACCAGCGCAGTGTGGACAACTGGTTCTATCCCCGTGAAACCCTCTTTGAGACTCGCGGTAACTTCCAGTTGGGCTCTAACCTGCGTCGTTTCCCGCTTCGCTTCAATGGCATTCGCGGACCGGTGCAGGACCGTCTCGATTTCGGCATGATCAAGAACTTCCCCATCACGGAACGTGTGGTGCTGCAGTTCCGTGCGGAAACATTCAACGCGTTGAACTTCGCCAACAAGGCAAACCCCAATACCAACCCGACCCAGGCAGCCTTTGGCACCATCACCGGTCAGGATCCTCCACGTTCCTGGCAGGGTGCTCTGAAGCTGACCTTCTAATCCAACGAAGCAGCCAGTTCGCGAAAAAGGGGAGCATCGAAAGATGCTCCCCTTTTTCATTGTTCAGATTCTCGACTTCTGGCTTCGTTCCGTAATTTCGATGTATCCTGCCGGATTATCGGCACTTATCCCATACCGAACTGCTTCCTACCCGGAGAAGCAGCCTCTCACCGCAAATACGCTAACCTGCGCGAGGCCAACCAAGGGAGCAATCAACGCCCGCTAGGGAATTTGGCCGAACTCTACCAGTGGGGCCTCCAACTCTGGTGCCAGACTTACATCCGTCTTGGCATAGATCCTAAAGACCTGATCGTCGTATACCTTCCGCCATTCCGGCTTCGCATCCAAAGCTTGCCGTAGCGGAGATAAATGGAACACCAACACCGCGGCATGGGGATAGGCAGCCAACACCGTGTTCGCCTCCCGACCATTGCGGTAGACACGGATGAACTGCTCCACCTGCCGCGGCGGATAGGCCACCTCATACCGGCTATCAACGGATACCTTCACCTCTGGGTAGAGCTTCCAGCTCACATAGGCCCCTGCGGTAAAAGGAACCATCAGATTGCCGCGAAACTGCTGTTGGCGAAGATACTCCACAGCGCCAACCGGGTAGATGACATGCCCGGGATAAGCCGGAAACATCCTACCCGGCACCATGTGCTGAAAGGGAGGCCGCAGCCAGACGACCGCAAGCAAGAGAATCGCCACAAGAGCAGTCACCGGAACTGCAGCTCCCCGGAAACGATAGAGTGTGCGATTAGCCCAATTCGCCAGCGGGGTTCCTTCCAATAGGCCCGGCACTATCGCCAGGAAGGCCACGCCAAAGAACATCGTGATGCGATTGGTGCGGATGGAAGCTGCCAGCAACAGCAGCAGGATGCCCACGCCGGGACTATTACGCCAACCACGGGCCAACACGGCGTAGGCAGCGACCACAGCCGCGATCCCCAAAGAGGCGACACTGGCGGGAAAACGAGAGGCCACCACCCAGATCGGCTGCCATTCGATGATATCGGGCCGCTGGATCGTAAGCGCCTCCACCATATAGCTGTAATAGCGGAGCCCATACGGGTTCACCGCAATCAGCGCGATCATCACGACACCCAAGGCAGGCAGCTGCCAATTGCGACGAACTTCCACCATCCAGCCTTCTCGGCTCGCAAACACGCGCTCCAGAAACTCAGCGCCCAAAATGCCGAAGGCCAGAACAAAGCCGCCATGCACGTTCAGCCAGATGACGAACACAGCGCTCCAGGGAAGCATCCAATTCCGCCCAGACAGCATTCGATGGTTACTGCCACGCCGGTCGAGAGACAGCATCCACAGCAGAATCGCCACCGCGCACATGGAGTAAATCTGAGCCCGCACCGTACCAAAGCCCGGCTGCAGCATGTTCATACCCAGCAGAACCAGCGGCGGCAAAATTGCCAGGGACGGACGATCTTGTCGAATCCTTAGGAACAGGAAAAGTCCCAGAATTGCCCCCAGCAGATATTTGAGAACGACCAGACCACTGCCTCCGAACCATTCCAGAAACAGCAGTGCGATCACCCCGGCTCCCCATTCATGCTGAATGAAATCCACGGTGGGCGTATAGGCAAAGATGTCGTGTATAGGCAAAGATCCGTGCTGAAAATACTCCCGAGCCAACGCGATTTCATGCCAGACATCCTGGTCAACCACCGGATGCGCGAGCATCAGGCAGCAAAGCGCCAATAGCGTCACCACGCACTGTGCGGCGATCAGACGAATCTGCGTCTCGGCCGCTTGTGCAGCGTTCTTGCTTACAGAGGGTTTCATGAGAGCTTGTCACGCAGGTTGCAGAAAATGGTCAGCGATCGCCAAGCCTTGCGCGTCCCACGCGAAATCCAGTATCGCAGGCCTCCGCAACTCCTTCCGAGTGTCTTGCGCCAACTCCGGATCTCATGATTTCGAACCTACGGCTCAGCATGATGATTTGCCAAGCATTGAGGGAACCCACGTCGGCGTGTATCGTGTGACATCAAGTGGTAAACGCAGCACTTTGATCTCGCCGAGGAATAGGCCAGTGCGCCGGCAAAGAGCTTAGGGCGTATTAAAAACGAAGCCGGGCTGGAAGCGAGATCTCTCGCTTCCAGCCCGGCTTTTCATGTCGTAGGACGGCGGACTACAGCTCCGCCCACTGCCGGATGAGATTGTGATAGACACCCGTCAGTTGCACAGACACACCGAAATGTCTGGCCACTTCCGATTCGGGAACCGCTTGGGGCAGGTCTGCGATGTTCTTATTCAGTTGCTGGATGGCCATGTCGAGATCGAAGAGCAACGACCGTCGGGAATCTTCCCGGACCATGCTCTGGATCCAAAAGAAGGAACACAGCCGAGCCCCTCGGGTGACCGGCCTTACGTGATGCAGGCTGGTGGATGGGTAGAGCACCATGTTGCCGGCGCGCAGTTTCACTTCCTGCATGCCATAGGTGTCTTCCACCACCAGTTCGCCGCCCTCGTATTCTTCGGGATCGGCAAAGAATAATGTGGCGGATAGATCCGTACGAATGCTCTGCGAAGCGCCCGGAATTTGGCGGATGGCGTTGTCGACGTGGGTGCCGAAAGACTGTCCACCCGAATAACGGTTGAACAGAGGCGGAAAGATCGTCTTGGGCAGGGCCGCCGCCACAAACAAGGGATGCCGCTGCAGAGCTGCCGTGATGGCGGCCCCAATTTCCCGAGCCACTGGATGATGCTCCGGCAACTGCATATTGTCCTTGGCTAAGGCGCTTTGGGCTCCGGCGGTTATCCGCCCGTCCACCCAGTCTGCGGCCTCCAGGCGGGCCCGGTATTCCCGGACCTGCCCTTCAGTAAGTACTTGAGGTATCTCGATCAACATGGCTAGAAAGTAAAGTTCGTTCCGATCAACAGAGACCGCGAGGGGCCGGGGATAACATGCCCACCACCCAGACGGTCGTAGTACAGCGCGTCGTTGAGGTTGTAGAGGTTGGCGCGCAGGCTCAGCCAGCGATTCACCTGATAGGAAGCAAGGGCTTCCATGGTCCAGTAGGAATCCACAAAGCGCGCGTTGGAATTGTTTCCATAGCGTTTGCCCACAAAGCGTGGACCGCCGCCGATGGTCACTTTCTTGAGCGTGTAGGTCGCCCAGATATTGCCGGAATTCTTCGGCGCATTCTGGATCTGATTGCCTACTTCCGTGGCGGTATTGGACTCGATGATCTTTGGATCCATCGCTGTGTAGCCCGCCAATATCTGCAGGGTTGGTGTGATGAACCCGGTGGCTGAAAGCTCGATGCCCCGGTTGCGCTGGCGACCATCAAGGACGGTTGGCGGGTCACCGGGGTTTACGCCGGGCGTACGGGCGTTGGTCTTTTCGACATTGAAGAAGGCCCCGGAAAGCAGCAGGCGGTTGCTCAGAACCTGCCACTTGTTCCCGATCTCATAGGTATAGGTGCGTTCCGGTGGAAGATCGGTGGAAGCAGCGCTGTAGGTCAATCCTTCCAGCGACGGGTTCAACGCGGTGCCATAGGAGGCATAGATGCTGGTCGCCTCCACTGGCTTGAACACTAGGCCAGCGCGGGTCCCAGTCATTTTGTCGACGCGCGCCAAGCTCGCCGCAGCAGTGGTAATGCCGTTGACATCGAAACGCTCCCAACGGGCGCCGCCCGTGGCTTCGAAGTATTTGCCGAAGTGCAGAGTGTCAAAGGCATAAAGACCCACGGTGGTGCCGTCGATGTCGCCCTGCGTGGTTCCGCGTGTGATGACACCGGTATAGACATCGTGCGGATTGGGGTTGAGTAGGGTGGTCCGCATGCCGGGCCCACTACGCGTCCAGCGGGTCTGATTCTCTCGCGTCAGCGACATGCCGGTGACCAGGGAGTGACGTATGCCGCCCGTTTTGAACTCCGCAGTCAAGTTGGTCTGGTTGTCGATAACCTTGTCGTTGGTGAGCCATGATCGTAGTTCACGGTTGACATCCGTGCTATCGACGCTCGCAAACCGTGGCGGGCTGGCGATGAAATCCTGGGTGTTGCGGCTGAAACGGAACTGGTTTTGCAGGCGCACCAAGTCGCTGAAGTCATGTTCCACCCGTCCCGTCACGCTGTCCACGCCGCTCTTTTCCTTATCGCGATCGGTCAGGCCGTAGAAGGTTTCGCGCGGCACTGGCGCAGGGCGGTCCCGATACTCCACCAGAACATTGTTGGTTGCGGGAACCCACGGCACGCCGTAGTCGCCGATGTTGTCCTGCTGCAGTTTGTAGTAGCCAAAGGTATAGCGGGTGGGGGAGCCGAGCCCGAAGGTGAGCGTGGGAGCCAAGCCCCAGCGTTCCACCTTCACCTCGTCCCGACCGGCCACGCCGCCGTTGTGATAGAGGCCGTTCATGCGGAAGCCGGTGCGTTCACCCAAAAAAGGAACCGGTGTGTTGATGTCTCCGGTGAAGCGACGGGTTTTATCCGTACCAAGAAGAACCGATCCACCATAGATGGTACGCAAGCCCGCTTGCTTGCTGACCATATTGACGGCTCCGCCAGCCGAACCACGTCCACTGAATGCGGAGTTTGGCCCCTTCACCACCTCCACCTGCTCCAAGTTGAATGGGTCGCGGGATTGCGGGCTGATGTCTCGCACGCCGTCCACGAAAATATCGTTGCGGGAGGAAAAGCCACGAATGTTGATGTTGTCACCTGGCGCCCCGCCGCCTTCGCCCGCAGTCAGAGTGAGGCCGGGCACATTCCGCAGAACGTCGCGCAAGCTGGTGGCTCCCTGCTGCTCGATAACGTTGCGGGAAATGACATTGATCGTTTGCGGTGTGTCCCGTAAGGGCTCTGTGTACTTGCCGGAACTCAACGGCGCGATGTCTTCGATTACCTCAATGCGTGTGGTCTGGGAGGTCGGACGGAGTTCGAAGGAATTCCCTGCCTGAGGCCGCACATCAATACCGGTGCTCCGGACAATGCGGCTAAGCGCTTCTTGGTCGGTATGGAGTCCCCTGACACCCGGGGATTGAATCCGACCGATAGCAACATTGGAGAACGTTACTTGCATGCCCGTTGCATTACGATATGCCTGGACAACATCCTCCAGGGGGCCAGCTGGAATGTCGAATCGTCGTACGGGAAGGGTCTGGCCGGACTCTGTGACAGGGGAAGGGTTACGCTTGGTAACGTCCTGCGCATACATGCCGGGAACAAGCGCTCCACCAGTCGCCCCATAGGCAGCCATTGCCCCGACTGCGATCCAATAGCCGCCTTGTTTTGGCCAATCCATGGCCTTTCGGAGCATGGACTTACGTGCTTTCTTGCGAATTTTCAACCTCATCGCGGTTCCTTGTCTGCACAAATTGTTTGAGCGAACACACAGCGGCGAACAGCCCGCTGCCCAAAGGCAGGAATCAACGCTGATCTATCCGTAATCCCAGTTAAAGCAGACGTGGGTTCTGCACCCTGAAACACGACATCATGGACTCTTATCGTCCTATATGCCGCCGATTCAGTGTAGGTCTAGATGCAAAACAGTGTCAACTGAATTTAATTGAGCAAACGTTCATCATTTCTTCAGGTACTCAGAAAGAAAAGGGAAGAGACGAAACACGAGAAACTGTCTGGAGGGATAGCCGCGAACTCAGATTCCGCCAAAGCGAGTGTTACGCTGAAAGATTGGGCCTATTTATGGTTGGTGCTCTGGTAATTGACAAGCCTGCGGGCTGGACCTCGCATGACGTCGTCGCAAAAATGCGCGGCATTGCGCGCACGAAGCGCATTGGACACTTGGGGACGCTGGACCCGATGGCGACCGGCGTGTTGCCCCTGCTGATTGGCAATGCCACCCGGCTGGCACAGTTCCATACGGCGGAAAGCAAGGTTTACGAGGGTGTGATCCGTTTCGGGTTCTCCACCAACACCTATGATGCCGAGGGCGAACCCACCTCAGAAGTCGTCCCTTACGAAGCCAATGACGCGACGCTGACAGACGTGATTGCGCAGCGGTTTCTAGGGGAAATCGACCAGATGCCGCCAGCCGTTTCGGCCAAGAAAATTGGCGGCGTACCGGCGTATAAACTGGCGCGGCAGAACAAAGAAGTAAAGCTCAGCGCTGTGCCGGTGCGCATCGACGAGTTTCGCGTTGTGCAATGCCAGGGAGATTCGGCGACAGTGCGCGTGGTCTGTTCCACTGGAACCTATGTACGCTCCTTGGCGCATGACCTGGGAGCAGCGCTCGGCGTAGGGGCGCACCTGTCTGCCCTGCGTCGGCATGCTTCGGGATGCTTCACGCTGGAGCAGGCCATCACCATTGAGCAGGCGCAGGAACTGGCGAACGCGGGAACGCTGTCGGAACGTGTAGTATCTCCGGCCGCCCTGCTTCCGGAAGTGCCTTCGGAGATTGTTGACGACGTAACCGCACGCCAGATTCGGGACGGTCGCGCCTTCCGAGTCTCCCCGTTTCTACAGACGCAAGCTCAGAATCTGGTGAAGGCCGTCACCCGCAGCGGCGTATTGGTAGCTATCGGGGAGCGCAAACTGCATAACCTTTATCAGCCAACGCTGGTCTTCCCGGTTTCTTAGCGCGCCGCCTTCCCGCTCGCCCGATACGATTGCAGTGGCTCGCCAGGGCGGGCCGGCCCTGGCGAGGCATAGGCGATATCTTAGTAGAGGCTTGGGAGCCCAAGTTGGCTTCCACGAGCCTCTATAGATGCCATGCAAATTCTTCTCTATGAGACCTTTCAGAACACTTCCTTCGACCAGCGCCTACAGTGGTTTTGTGAACCTGTAAGCTGGCAGGTGGATGCCACGTCCGGCCACCTGGTGATTGCGACCGAGGCCTCCACGGACTTCTGGCAGCGCACGCACTACGGCTTCCAGGCTGACAATGGACACCTGCTGTACTTGCCTGTGACCGGTGATTGCGTGGTGGAGACTTGGGCGACTGTAGGCGGTCAACATCAATACGATCAGGCGGGTTTGATGCTGCGGGACGACGCAGACAATTGGCTAAAGACCTCGGTGGAATTTGAGCCGGATTCACCCAACCGGCTAGGCGCCGTGGTGACGCGTGATGGCTATTCAGATTGGTCCACCCAGGATCTGGCGGATACCGTCACCGAGATAGGACTGCGCGCCAAGGTGGAAGGCGATTGCGTCATCGTGGAAGCAGCCTTGGAGCCTGAACAATGGACCCAAATTCGTGTGGCCTACCTGCGCCGAGGGGCAAACAGACAAGTTGGGCTTTACGCGTGCAGCCCCAAAGAGGCTGGCTTTGCGCCGCGCTTCTCGTACCTTCGGATTACTACGGAGTAGACAGGAACTTGCATGAACAGAGTGGAGTCCAATGACGTACCCATGGTATGAACAAGCCACTCCGTCGCCTGCTGGCCGGTGTATTGATCACGGGCGCATTGGGCATCGGCGCGCTTAGCACTCTGCTGGTGGATGGCGCCTGCCACCGCAACGGCTTAGGTGGAGCACCGAATCCGAAGCTCGCAAAACAGATCGCGGAAGCTGCCCATGGTTCGTGGGAAGACGTTTCGATTTCAGCCAACGACGGCGCATCGCTTCGCGGGTGGTTGTTTCGTCCGGAGGGCCAGCCCAAAGGCAGTGTCATGGTGCTGCATGGCGTAGGGGACAATCGCAGCGGAGCCACGGGACATATAGCGTATCTACTCCGTGGGCACTACGCCGTGCTGGTTGCGGATAGCCGTGCTCGCGGCGAAAGCGGTGGCGATCTGATTACCTATGGCGTGCAAGAGCGGCATGACGTCGCCGCATGGGCTGCCTGGCTGCGCGAGACGATACCAGGATCGGTCTACGGGATTGGCATCTCCATGGGCGCGGGCGTAATTCTGCAGTCGTTGCCGGAAGCTGGCTTCCAGGCCGTAGTGGCGGAGAGTCCCTTTCGCTGCTTCGAAGCCATTGCCATGCACCGCATTCTGCCCGGGAGTGGATGGTCTCGGACCCTGGCCACGCCTCTCGGATGGGCTGTCGTTGAATCCGGCTTTCTCTACGCAAGGTTACGGTACAACGTGAACTTGGCGGACGCCTGCCCCGAGCACAGCTTGCCACAAGACGGAGGGAAAACGCGTGTCCTGTTGGTTCATGGAAGCCAGGACACCAACATCCCAGCGACACACTCCCGCGCCCTACTTCAGGTGCTGCCCAAGGGAACGATGCTGTGGGAAGTTCAGGACGCGGAGCACGTGCAAGTATTCGCGCGGGAGAGGCAGAAGTACGAGAAGCGCGTGCTGGATTTCTTTGCTGAGTAGGACAACGTCTGTTTCCCGTCGTCACAGCCTGAGTCTCAGGACTTTGGGCCGATTCCAGTGCGTCTTGGGTCTGCGTTCACACCGAGATATACCCTGGCTGCCCCTAAGAACCATGCTGATTTGCGGTTGTGTTCCATGACGAGGTTAAAACGAGAGAGGGCAGAGCCGCCGGCCAGCGCACTTCCCGTTTCTCCATAGATCGCGAGATCCTCCAGGTACAGGGCTTTTTCCGCCGACGCCAAGGCGGCGCTCTCCTTGGCCTGTTCCAGCAGTAGAAATGCCCTTCGCGGCATCGTATCTGGAACCAACAGCGCGCGAATGGCGCGTTTCTGGCTTTCACACTTTGTGCCCTGACGCCGAAGATTAACAGGAAGTGGGACGCGCCGCTTTGGTGGAGCATTCATCCTGGCAGTTACTGCTGCTCGGGTCGAAGCCACTGCTTCGTCACAGACTGAGGCGTGCGTCATCAATTGCCGATAGAACGCGTAAAAGGCAGACCGAGATGCGTCGTCACCGCCCCCAGCCTGCAGTTCCTGCCATTCACGCTCCGCTTGCGCTTCGCGGAGTTGCCGTTGCCGTAGCATCTCCGCGTGGAGTTGATTCCGCGCTTTTATGCCTTCGTACTCAGCTCTGTATTCCATGTCGGTGACGAGACGGTATTCCTGATAGCAATACAAACAAAACACCAGCGCCGTTGGAACGCCCAACAGATAGACACACCAAACGGATATCATTTTGAGGACTCCACGATTCCAGGAGGGCGCCATTCCCCATCATCCTTCAGACTGATGGGAATGTTACGCTTGGCAGAGACTCGCCGTTACTGTTTAGTGTGGGCTCCGGTCTGAGGCAGGGTTAACGACGGGCGTGGATTACGATGGTAATCGGACTCACTCAGGCCCAAACAGCAGGTAAGCAGCCTGCAAAGTCGCTCTGTTTGTTGTTGGAGAAAAAAGAAGAAGAACCACCAAACTGAGGAAGTTTGGCGGGGACGACGGGGCTCGAACCCGCGGCCTCCTGCGTGACAGGCAGGCGTTCTAACCAACTGAACTACGTCCCCATTGACCAGCGGCCAACCTTTTCAATGTAGCATTTCAGGCCAGGCAAGGCAAGAGATTTCGCCGTGTCTCCACACTTTTTTTCGAAGAAAACGGCATACGCTCACAAACCAAGCGACGCCGTTTTCTTCGGTTCTGGGAAAAGCAGTTCCTGCCGAGCTGGTCAGGCTTTCACGCGGCCCTCGAAAAGGTCGCGACCTGCCACCATCGATCGCATCTTGCCATCGGCAACGCTCCGCTGCAGCATCCAGAATCCGCAATCCGGGTGGATGTACGTGACACGGCCAGGGCCCAGCACCTTTTCCGCATTCTCAAGACGTTTCGCGATGAGCTCCGGTGACTCAATGCCGTTGTCTTTGATATCGACCACACCGAGACCGACGCCGATTTCCGGACGCAGTTCGCGGAAGGCTTCCAACTCGTCGTAACCGCGACGCGCAAACTCCAGAACCAAGTGATTCACATGCAACTGATTCAGGAAGGGAATCAGAGCCTGATAGAGGCCCTTCTGCACGCTCTGTCCGCCATAGTTGCCGAAGCAGATGTGGACCGCACGCTCGCCCTGAATGCCATCCAGTACATGGTTCAGCGCTTCCACGGCCCAGGGTTGGTCTTCCGGATGGCCGACGATATTGGCTTCATCCAACTGCACAATGGATGCCGGAATGCTGCTGAGCTGGGCGCGCAAGACCTTGGCGATCTCCATGGCCAGCGTTGCCCGGTCACCGTAATGACGATCCGTCAGCACCTTGGTAAGCATGTGCGGCCCGGTGCAGGTGAATTTGAGAGGCGTGCTGGTAAGCGAACTGGTGAGGGCATAGTCCGCTGGCAGGTTCAAGGTTCCTTCGCCGAGAGCGGATTCTACTACCCCAGCCGGCATGGTGCGGTAGCCCAACTGCGCATCTTTGCGGAAGGTTTCGATGTCGGATAGCGAGAAACTGCTGCGTACACCAGACATCCGAGTGACAAAGTAATCGATCATCCCATTGGTTTCGGGGTGGCCCGGATCGAAACGGTTTAACTCTCCGTCCGCGACGACGTCCAATCCGGCGAGTTCCTGCGTTTTCAGGACCACCATGATGGCGTCACGCAGAACCAATCGGCTGGTTTGCCCAAGGAGCCAAGTGGGGACGGGGTAGCTGCCCACGACTGTCGTTTTTACCATGGGACCTATTCTATGTCGGCGGACGCGGCGGTGGGGACTATGCTTACGTAAAATAAGAGCTTGGCGAAACACGACATTGTGGTGGTGATTCCGACCTTGCGCGCAGGGCAACCACTGCAGGAAGCGCTCGACAGTCTGGCGCGGCAGACCTGGAAAAACTTCGAAGTCATCGTGGTGGATAACAGCGTGGAACGGCGGGCCGCCTATCTACCTGTGGAAACCCGATATGCTTGCCGGGTGCTTTACCTGGAAAACAACGAGGGCTACGGCGGAGCCATCAATCGGGCCCTGGCTTGCAGCGAGGCGCCGTTGGTGGTGGTGCTGAACGACGACGCGGTGGCGGATGCGCAATGCCTGGAATCGTTGGCCATGGCGGCGAGCGCTTATCCGGAATTCGGAATGTTCAGTTGTCAGATCCGCCTTGCTGGAACAGGCCGGTTGGATTCGACAGCGCTCGCGCTTGCTCGCGATGGTAGCAGCATTCAGCGAAGCCATTCCATTCCTATGGAGCAGGACCGATCCCCCGGCGAGGCCTTGCTGCCGAGCGGCTGTGCCGCGCTGTATCGACGCAAAGCTCTGGAAGATGCCGGGTTCTTTGACGAGACCTTTTTTCTCTATGGAGAGGACACGGACCTTGGCCTTCGTTTGCTATGGCAGGGGTGGCGTTGCCGCTATGTGGCCAGCGCCATCGTGGACCACGCTTATTCCGCAACGTCGGGGGCAGCGTCTCCGCTGAAGGCCTATCTGGTGGAGCGCAACCGGCAATTCCTGGTAGTGAAGAATTTCCCGTTTACAGATGCGATCGCCGCATTTTGTTTCTCGCCGCTACGTTATCTGTTTCACGTGATGGCGCTGCTGAGCGGCAAAGGGAAAACGGCGCAGTTCGTGACGAAGAGCAACCCCCTGATACTGCCACTGATGGTTTGCCGCGCCTATCTGGCTACGTTGATGGCGCTGCCTCATTTGTTGCGGCAGCGCGATGCAATCCGTCGGAAGGCAAGGGTATCGAAAGAAGAGTTTCGTGCCGCGATCTATACGCATCGGGTTAGCCTGTGGAAAGTGGCACAGCACTGATGCCGGCAGCACCAATGACAGCAACACAAACACATCCCGATAGCCTTGTCGTCAATGCTCCGGCGGACATGCTGGTGCTGATTCCCGCATATAACGAAAGTGCGTGTATTGCGAACGTGCTGCGGGAGCTTTGGGAAGTGCTGCCAGGTTGCGCCGTCGTGGTAGTGGATGATTGTTCCGCCGACGACACGGCCCACATTGCTGAACGTGCCGGAGCTGGCGTGCTGCGCCTGCCACATCACCTGGGGCTGGGTGGTGGCGTGCAAGCGGGCTACAAGCTCGCCTTCGAGCTTGGCTATGAATATGTGATTCGTATTGATGGCGACGGGCAACACGATCCGCGCGACATCATGCGCATCTACCAGACCCTGAAGGAAACTGGTGTGGAAATGGTAATCGGCAGCCGCTTCGTGCCGGGCTCCAGCGGTTATCGCACCACCTTTCTGCGGGGCATCGTCATCCAATGCTTCCGCTGGATGTTGCGCCCGATTCTGGGGCGACCGGTGCGCGACCCCACCTCTGGCTTTGTGGGCGTGAACCGCGCAGCCTTGGGCGTGTTTAGCCGTGTATTCCCGCTGGAATATCCGGAGATTGAAGCGCTGGTGGTGCTGCAGCGCCGGGCATTCCGTTTTCGCGAAGTGCCGTGCAGCATGCGTCCACGAGCGGCAGGCGAAAGCAGCATCACCTTGTGGCGATCCATGGGCTTTGTGGCCCATGTGCTGCTCGGCGTATTCGTGAACATTCTGAAGTTTGACGGCCGAACGCGAGGAGGGAATTGATGCCGCCCATTCAGGTTTTTCTGGCCGCGATTACCCTGGTGCTGATTTGCGCTGTGCTGGTGCAGGTGCGCCGCGCCCACATTCGCGTGGAGTATTCCGTGAGCTGGCTGGTGGCCGGTGTGCTGCTGCTATTGGTGGCTCTCTGCCCGGGACTGCTCCCCTACCTTGCCGATACACTGGGGTTGGACGACCGTCCGCTCACCCTGTTGTTACTGGTGGGCTGTATCTTTCTGTTCGTTCTGTTCCGGCTTTCGATTGTCGTATCGTCGCTAAAGGACAATAACATTGCGCTGGCCCAGCGGCTGGCCATTCTGGAGTACCACCTTAACCGCAACCGCCGCTATGAAGAAAACCGCTAACACCGCATCCAACAGCAACGCATCGACGGGTTCGACGATAGCCACAGACCGCATGGAAAAGGCATCTGGTTTTTCGGCGGGTTTGCCTTCTACGGAGCCTGCCAGTGTACCCAACTGGGTGTGGGGCATTGCCTTTGTGGCGGCGCTGCTGCTTGCCCTCCTGGTATATTCCCCCGCGCTCAATGGGGAGTTTGTGTTCGATGACATTGCCCTACCCTTCCGCTCCGCACCGGACTATTCCACGTGGGACGCGGCCAGAGCCATGCACGGCGTACGTCCCTTGGTAGGGCTGAGCTATTGGATGGCCTACAACATGGGCGGTAGCCACCCCTTCGCGTTCCACTTCGCGTCGGTGAGTCTGCATGCTGCTAGCGCTGTGCTGTTGGCTTACATTCTGTTCCGGCTGCTGACTTTGGGCGGATGGGCCACACGGGAACGGGGCTGGTTGGCCTTTCTGGGTGGTGGCATCTTTCTGCTACATCCCGTGCAGACCGAAGCCGTTGCCTACATCACCAGCCATTCGGAGACCATGTGCGCGTTCTTCTACTTTGCGGCGATTGCCATTTTCGTCTCTCGCCGAGAGCCGCCGGTTTCCTGGCGGATTGCGCTCGGGACCTTGGTCTGTTTCGGCTTGGCCATGCTGAGCAAAGAACAGGCACTCACCTTACCGATTGTGTTGGTGCTGTTGGATCTTGCCGTGTACCGGCAGTCGCCAATGGATGTGTTGCGCAATGGATGGCGGCTCTACGGAATGGTGGCGCTGGGTGCCGTGATGGGTGTGGCGGTTGTGCTGAATACGCTTCGTGATGCACAGACTGCAGGCTTTGGCATGAAAGACTTGCAGTGGTGGGAATATCTGCTGACGCAGGGTCGCGCCATTCTGCTGTATCTGCGTTTGTACCTGCTGCCAGTGGGGCAGAACGGCGACTATCTCTTCCCGATATCGCGCTCGTTGTTTGAACATGGCGGCGTGGTTTGGTGGGCGCTGATTGTGGCAGGTTTGGGAGCGGCTTGGAAGTATCGGCGCGTGGCGCCCATGGTGGCGCTGGGATACCTGCTGTTCCTGGTAGTGCTGAGCCCAACCTCCAGCATTCTTCCCATTCAGGATGCGGCAGTCGAACGACGCGTGTATCTGTCGTCTCTAGGATTGATTACGGCAACCGTTGGCGTGCTAATGCTAACGAAGCTGAGCAGTTCGACTCTGCGCTATGTCGGCATTGGCCTGCTGGTGGTGCTGTCGATCTTCACGTTCAACCGCAGCAAGGTGTGGGCATCCGGAAACGCGTTCTGGCAGGACGTAATTGAAAAGAACCCGGAGAGTTGGCGCGCCAACGTCGCCGTGGGATTGAAGGACCTGGAAAACAAGCGCTGCGAGGCAGCCTTGCAGCGTTTTGAGGTGGCTCGGCCTCGCGTGGCCGCAAACTTCGAAGCCTCTTGGTATATGAACTACGGCGCCGCACTCGATTGTGTGGGCCGTGCTGACGAAGCGGAGAAAGCGTTTCTGGGCTCGCTAAAACTGGAAAAAAACGCAACCGTTCTTTCGCAGCTGGGCGTGTTCTATGGGCGTCATGAACGCTACCAGGACTCTCTGCGCGTACTGAATGAAGCTATTGCTCTAACCCCTAACTTCCCGATTTCCTACTCCAACCGCGGCAATGTGTACGCGCGACTTGGCGATTGTGGACGCGCCCTGCCGGACTTTCAGCGCACGCTGGAATTGATGCCGGGCAATACCACGGCGCAACGCGGCATCGCGTACTGCCGCGAAAAACTACAGGGACGCTAACCGCATGCGCATCGGCATCAATGCGCTATATCTGCTACCTGGCAAGGTGGGCGGCACCGAGGTGTACCTGCGAAGGCTGCTGGAGTGGATGCCGCGCCTGGCTCCGCAGCACGAATATGTCGTGTTCCTGAACAAGGAATCGGAGGATGCTGCGCTCGCGGGCAAAGCGGCAGAACAGGATGTTTCCGGCGGATCTCCGCTGGCGACGGTACGCATGATCAAGACTGGGGTAGGGGCAATCTCTCGCCCACGCCGCCTACTTTATGAACAATTCCGCCTGCCTGCCCTGGTGCGGGACCAACGACTGGACGTGCTGTTCAACCCTGGTTTCACGGCCTCTGTGCGATGCCCGTGCCCCATGGTAACGACCTTCCATGACCTGCAGCACAAGCGACATCCGGAATATTTCAAAGCTGCGGATCTGGCAGCATGGAACTTTTTCCTGGCAGCGGCGGCTCGTACGTCGAAACGTATTCTGGCTGTTTCCGAAGCCAGCGCCCAGGATTTCCGGCGCTACTATCCAGGGGTTGCCGCGCCGATTGATGTGACTCCTCTAGGAGCTGGCGAGTCCTACTTTGCCATTGGAGACCGTCGCCGGGCGTCAGCCGTTGAGCAAGCGGAAGATGTGCTGCTGTGCGTTTCGACTCTGCATCCACACAAGAATCTGGATCGTCTGGTGCGTGCTTTCGCGACCTGGCGTAAACAGAGCAGCGCCAACACACAGCTGGTGATCGCAGGCATGCGCGGTTTTTTTGCCGAAAGACTGGAAGAGACGATGCGGGACTGCGGAGCAACGTCGTTCGTGCGCCTGACCGGGTGGATCAGCGACGAAGAATTGCAAAGACTTTACACGAAGGCCCGCGCCTTCATCTTCCCTTCTCTCTTCGAAGGCTTCGGCATTCCCGTCGTGGAGGCATTGGCTAGCGGTCTGGCGACTGCCGTTTCGGATATAGAGCCCATGCGCAGCCACGCAGGCGATGCCGCCCTATGCTTTGACCCGCGCGATGAAGAATCTATCGTCGAGGCAATTGAACGCATCCTGCAGGACGAACCGTTGCGTGCGGAATTGTGCTCAAAAGCACAAAAACGAGCAGAATTGTTTCGGTGGGAAGGAACGGCGAGGCTGACATTGGCCAGCCTGGAGGCTGCGGGACGCCGCGTCTAGTTCTTTAGCGGCTTGTCGAAACTCCCTTAAACCAGTCACTTAGGGTAGGTCTGGAATTCGAGAGCGATGTTCCACGCAATTCCCGTGCGCCGAAAGTGGCGTGCGACGTCATTCTGCTCTATAATGGGGAATTGCGCCTCCTGTGCGCGGAGAATCCCGCGCGCCCCGATTCCCTTCGCGCTTGGCTCGAATCAACAAATTCGTGCTTCCTCGCGGCCAAATGGCTGCAACAGGGGTCGATTGCTGAAAGGCAGTCGGCTGCGGAGATCAGGCGGGTAGCCAGGCGATTCCAGATAGAAGGTGAGCACCATGTACGCAGTCATCGAGACAGGTGGCAAACAATACAAAGTTTCTCCCGGAGAAACCATCCGTGTGGAAAAGCTGCAGGGCGAAGAGGGCGCAGCCGTCGAGTTCGGGAAAGTGCTCGCCGTGAAGTCGGACGCCGGCCTGAAGGTGGGCGATGCCCTGAATGCAGCAAAAGTTACGGGTACGATCGTGGGCGAAGGCCGCGGCCCGAAAGTGGTTGTGTTCAAATTCAAGCGCAAAAAGCAGTACAAGCGCACGCAGGGCCACCGGCAGGATTACACCGCCGTGAAGGTGGACGAGATCCTGGCATAGGAGTTACAACATGGCACACAAAAAAGGATTAGGCAGTTCCCGTAACGGACGCGATTCGAAGTCCAAACGTTTGGGCTACAAAGTCTACAGCGGACAGGTTGTGACTGGTGGATCCATCTTGATTCGTCAGCGCGGTCGCAAGGTAAAACCCGGCGAGAACGTTGGCATTGGCAGCGATGATACGCTGTTCGCCAAGATTGCTGGCACGGTGGAATACCGGGATCGTGGATCCATGGGTAAGTTCGCGGTGGTGAAGCCGCTGGCCGTTGAGATCCCTGCCGCCTAAGAGAATTCATTTTCATTGATTTCCCTCGTGGCCGCCGGGCAAGCGATCCGGCGGCCTTTTTCCGTTTAGACGACGGCACTTCCGGCAATACCTGCCCCTTGGCCCCACGGAGGAGCCAAGATGGCGTTACCCGTTCCTGACACCCCATGAATTTCATTGATGAAGTCCGTATTACCGTAAAGGCCGGCGACGGTGGAAATGGCTGCGTTGCTTTCCGCCGCGAGAAGTTTGTCTCAGAAGGTGGCCCGAACGGTGGCGATGGTGGTCGAGGTGGCGATGTGGTGATGGTGGCAAACCAGCATTACAGCACGCTGCTCCATCTGCGCTTCAATCCGGAACACACCGCCCAGCGCGGTCGTCACGGTGAAGGCAGCCAGCGAACAGGGAAAGCCGGTAAATCCATCAAGATTCCTGTGCCCGTGGGAACCGTCATCTACGACGAGGCAACGGGTGAGGTTCTGCACGACTTCCAAATCCCTCGCGAGCGTTTCGTGGTCGCGAAGGGCGGCGGTGGCGGCCTGGGCAACCAGAATTTCGCCACGCCCACACGCCAAGCTCCGGACTTTGCCACCCCCGGCAAATCAGGGGACTTTTACAACCTGCGACTGGAACTGAAGCTGCTGGCGGACGTTGGCCTGGTTGGGTTCCCCAACGCGGGCAAATCCACACTGATTTCGAAGGTATCGGCAGCAAAGCCGAAGATTGCCGATTACCCATTCACGACGCTGATCCCCAACCTGGGCATGGTGCAGACGGAAGACTACCGCAGCTACGTCGTCGCCGATATCCCCGGATTGATTGAGGGCGCAAGTGAAGGCCACGGCCTGGGCACACGCTTTCTGCGTCACGTGGAGCGGACCTCCCTGCTGCTGCACCTGGTCGATGTCTCCGGTTACAGTGGTCGCGGATCCGTTAGCGATTTCGACATCGTGATGTCTGAGTTGGGCAAGTTCTCTCCGGCTCTGGCTGAAAAGCCGATGATCGTCGTGGGCACGAAGCTCGACAGCATGTACGAAGATGAGCAGTTGAAAGAACTGCAGGCCCACGTTGAAGCGAAAGGCCTGGAGTTTTTTGCGGTATCGAGCTTGGCAGGCACCGGTATGGATGCACTGCTACGCCGCGTTTCCAGCCTGGTTCTGCCGGATGTCTCTCCGGACGCCATGGAGAGCGACGACGACCCGGAGGAGACTGCCGACGAGTATGCAGCGCCACCCCATTTGCTGGATGACGAAGAGCAACTCCCCGGTAGCGAATCCTAAATCCCGTAAGCGTTTTGCGCCGGGAAGAGATTGAAACGGTTAGACTTATCGAGAGGTAGAGGCTCAAACACCAAAATCTCGATAGAGTTTGTACACTTTTCGTTTCGCGGCGCCCCCCAGGTTTGGGACAATAGAGGTTTCTGTTATGTCTGCCGTTATCGATTCACTCCCGTTAGCCTTCGGCCTGTCGTTTGAGGATCTATACCAAGGGGAGGGCCTGCGACGTGTCGACGAGGCGTTCCTGGAACGCCTAAACGCGGAAGATAGTGAACTGCATGGCCGCCTGCTTGCGGCCCGGGCGGGCCAAGCTACCCTGGCCCGCAAAGAAGAATCGGAACTGATTCTGGCCCTGGGCCCCCACCTGGAAGAATTTCTCACCAAACTGTTTGGCATCGAAAAGGAACTGCGCGATCTGCAGCGGGAATACCACGCGATGGCTCCGCTGTTCGAAATCAAACGTAAGTTTGTGCAGCGCCGCGCGGGAACCCTATGCAAGCCAGCGGAAGCCCCTGGTCTGGATGGCGATGCGTTGCGCACGCAACTGGCTACCCTGTTCGGCGAACCCTATAGCGAAATGGCCTTTGCCAACCACGTGGGCGCTTGGCTGGAAGCAGAAGCCGAGCACCCCGAAGCTTTGCTGACGGCAGCAAAGTTTGTGATGTGGTCTTTGCACACCGAGCAAGGCAAGCACTTCAGCAAACATGGCGTTCTGTTCTCACAACCCAAGAAGTTGGATTTCGAGCATTTGGTGCCCTTGCAGGAACTGCAGGAACATGGCGTGGCCATGGTGCAGGCGCAGCCAGAGGAGTGGCGGCATCGCGACGGATTTGCGCTGACCGATGCAGGCATGAACAGCCTGGAAGCCATGAATCAGGCGCACTACTGCATCAAGTGCCATAACCAGGGCAAGGATAGCTGCTCCACTGGTCTGAAAGAGAAAGACGGCGCGTTCAAGAAGAGCCACTTCGGCGTCACCCTGGCTGGCTGCCCGCTGGAAGAAAAAATCTCTGAGATGCACGTGGCGATGAATGAGGGCAACCCCATCGCTGCTGTAGGCATCATCACCGTGGATAATCCCCTGGCCGCAGGCACGGGCCACCGTATCTGCAACGACTGCATGAAGGCCTGCATTTACCAGAAGCAGGAACCGGTGGACATTCCGCAGGCGGAAACGCGTTCGCTGAAGAACGTGCTGGCCTTGCCGTGGGGCTTTGAAATCTACAGCCTGCTTACGCGCTGGAACCCACTGAACATCCGGCGCTGGATGCCGCGGACGGCAACGGGATATAAAGTTTTGGTGGTCGGTCTAGGACCTGCCGGTTATTCCGTGGCGCACCACCTGATGAACGACGGTCATACCGTGGTCGGCGTCGATGGTTTGAAGATCGAACCATTGCCTGACCATATCTCTGGGGTTGACGCGCTCGGTAATCGCAAGCCATTCCAGCCGATCCGCGACATTCAGGAGATCTACGAGAACCTGGATGAACGTGTGATGGCAGGCTTCGGCGGCGTGGCTGAATATGGCATTACCGTTCGCTGGGATAAGAATTACCTGAAAGTGATCCGGCTGCTGCTAGAACGCCGTCGCGAGTTCAGCATGTTTGGCGGCGTTCGCTTCGGCGGAACGCTGACAGTGGACAATGCCTTTGAATTGGGCTTCGACCACATCGCATTGTGCGCAGGCGCAGGCAGACCGACGGTGATTCCGATGAAGAACGGCCTGGCGCGTGGTGTGCGTCAGGCTTCGGACTTCCTGATGGGTCTGCAGCTAACGGGCGCGGCCAAGAAGGATTCGATCGCAAACCTGCAGGTGCGCCTACCCATCCTCACGATTGGGGGCGGCTTGACCGCTGTGGATACGGCCACGGAATCGCTCGCCTACTATGTACGGCAGGTGACCAAGTTCCTTGATCGTTATGAGACATTGGTGAAAGAACGCGGCGAAGAAGCTGTCCGGGCCAGTTGGAATCCGGAAGAGCGTGAGATCGCCGAAGAGTTTCTGACGCATGCCAAAGCTCTGCGCGCCGAAGACGCAGCAGCCGCAGCCGAAGGACGCAGCCCCAATCACTACAAGTTGTTGAACGAGTGGGGCGGCTCGACGATCGCTTATCGCCGCCGCCTGATCGACGCACCGAGCTATACGCTGAACCACGAAGAAGTGACAAAGGCCCTGGAAGAGGGCATTCGCTTCGCCGAGTGCCTGTCTCCACGGGAAGTGGAAATTGACGCCTACGGCCATGCTTCTGGTCTGCACTGCGAAGTGCAGCGTGTAAACGAAGAGACGGGCAAGCTGGAGTCGATTGGCGAGACCGTGATGCTGCCTGCGCGTACGATTCTGGTAGCCGCCGGCACCCAGCCCAACACGGTACTGCAACGGGAAGACCCCAGTTCGGTGGAACTGGATGGCCGCTACTTCCGGGCGCTGGATAGTCAAGGCAACCCGGTGTCGCCAGAGAAGCTAGCGAAGCCTGCTGAAACACATGTGCTGAGCTCTCTTCGTCCGGATGGACGCGGCATCAGCTTCTTCGGTGATCTGCACCCCTCTTTCAGCGGCAACGTGGTGAAAGCGATGGGCAGCGCGAAACGCGGCTATCCCGTGATTACCGAGTTGATGTCCCGCCAAGCGCCCAGCGGCGTGAAGCCCGAGGAACTGGTTGCCACGCTAAATTCCGACCTGCGCGCCGTGGTGCATGATGTGATTCGGTTGACGCCGAACATCGTGGAAGTGGTGGTGAAGGCGCCCTTCGCCGCACGAAACTTCCAGCCCGGTCAGTTCTATCGACTGCAAAATTTTGAGGTGCTTTCACTGCGAACCAGCGACACGCTGCTAGCCATGGAAGGCATGGCGCTTACTGGTGCCCAGGTGGATGCGGAACGCGGTCTGCTTTCGACGATCGTGTTGGAAATGGGCGGATCGAGCGACCTGTGCGCCACGCTGAAGCGGGGCGAACCCCTGGTGCTGATGGGGCCGACGGGGGCTCCGACAGAGGCGCCCCCGAACGAAACTGTCCTGTTAGTGGGCGGTGGCTTGGGCAACGCGGTGCTGTTCTCGATTGGCCAAAAACTGCGGGCGTCGGGTTCGCGCGTGATCTACTTCGCGGGCTACAAGGCGATGGTGGATCGCTACAAGGTGGAAGAGATCGAACGCGCGGCAGACGTCATCGTATGGTGCTGCGACGAGGCTCCGGGCTTCGCTCCGACCCGTCCACAGGATCGGAGCTATGTCGGCAACATCGTGGAAGCCATGGCCCGTTATGGCGAAGGAGCGCTGCATTCCGACGGAAGTCCCATTGAGATTCCTCTGGAAGATGTCGATCGGCTGATTGTCATCGGGTCTGACCGGATGATGAACGCTGTGGGCTTGGCGCGGCACGGCGTGTTGGCGCCCTACATGAAGCACGGGCACCATGCCGTAGGCAGTATCAACTCACCCATGCAGTGCATGATGAAAGAGATCTGCGCCCAGTGCTTGCAGCGCCACGTGGACAAAGAAACGGGCAAAGAATTCGTGGTCTTCAGTTGCTTCAACCAAGACCAGGATTTGGACCGTGTGGACTTCCACTGCCTGCGTGACCGTTTGACGCAGAACAGTGTGCAAGAAAAGCTGACAAAGCTGTGGATCGACCGTGGTCTGCGTGAGCTGGGCTTGCGTGGAAATGCTGCCCACGCCTAAAGGCGGGGCAGCCTAGCGCTAAAGAACGAAGGTTTCAAGAACGGCTTCGCGAGCGGCTATACGCCGAGTAACTCGCGGAGCCGTTCGCGTAATGCGGGACCGTGATCGGGATCTGCCAGCGCGAATTCGATGAAGGTTTCGTAGTAGCTGGGGAAGTTCCCGATGTCGTAACGGCGCTCTGTGGGCGGCAACTTTACCGCGAGCACGCGCTTGCCTTCCACGCACATGCGCTGAATGGCGTTGGTCAGTTGCACTTCGCCGCGATGATCCAATTCGGTTTGCTTGATGAGATCGAAGATGAGCGGACTAAAGACGTACCGGGCGGCAATCGCTAAGGTGCTAGGGGCTTCATCCACGGCGGGCTTCTCAATGAGATTTGCGACGCGGATGACATCGCCATCGATATCGGCCGGGTCCACAATACCGTAGTGCCGCACGTCTTCGCGAGGCACAGATTCGACAGCGACAACAGCCGCAGCATGTTCCTCTTCGAAGAGCTGCACCATGCGCGAAATCAGGTTCGACTCGCCATTCATGCCGATGATGGAATCCCCTAGGGCCACCACGAAGGGTTCCTGGCCGGCGAAGGACTCTCCGCAGAGGATAGCGTCACCCAAACCTTTCTGCACGGGCTGACGGGTATAGAAATACTTCAGGTCGGCCTCATTAAAATTGAGGGCATCAAGAAGATCTCGCTTGTTGGTGGATTCCAGCATTCGGCTGAGTTCCGGATCATGATCGAAATGGTTCTCGATCGAGGACTTCCCCCTTCCGGTGACGAACAGGACCTGTTTCAGGCCATTGTGCATCAACTCTTCAGCGACGTACTGGACGATAGGCTTGCGCGCTACCGGCAGCATCTCTTTGGGTTGGCTCTTCGTGGCAGGAAGGAGACGGGTGCCGAATCCGGCTACAGGGACAATCGCACTAAGAATCACAACATCAGAATAACAATCTGGCCGCACAAACTTACGTCACAGTTGTGTCAGTTATGCACTAGCCCTCATACTTCGCATGTATGCGTCTCCGGGTAACGGGCGCCCGATGGCCCACAAGGCACATCTGATCCAGGGCAAAAAGGGTGATGGATTCGATGCCCGCCTCTTTTGCCAGAAATAACTCCTTGCGCCAACTGCTGCTGTAGTCGCTGATGCCAACCAGATGGGCCCGCTGGCTGGGAGGGAAGCCGAGCCGCGCGGAGGTATCGAGGGACACCTTGCTATTTTCGATGTCGCAAGTAAGTGTATAGGTGAAGCTCTCGGTCTTGAGACAGGTGAGACGCGAGGGCGTCCAGCTATCGGTCGGAAAGTTCACGGCCTCCCCGATGGCGCTATCGTTCACATCAGGGGGATAGAGCACTTCCCACCGTGCATCTGGATACACGGCACGGACATAATCGATGATCGCGGTGCAGAAGCCACCCAGCCGATTCCGCAGAAATGTCACTTCGTCCGGAAAGGCCGCAGGCAATTGATGCTGATCGACGATGAGGGCCATAGGCCGACCCTGCAGCGCTTGAAAGGCATCTCGTGTATCTTCGTCGTAATACGGCATTCCCGAAGCATTTGGGAAATACCAATACTGCACTTCGCCTAGCTGCATATAGGGAACCATCCCGGCTTCATCCATCAATGCAGCAGTTTCCAAATGGACATCGCGCCAAAACTCCTGGCTGGTCTCGGAAAAGTTTGTCTGCAGCGCGGGCGTATTCAGTAAAACCGGGGAACCATCCCAGTAGCGTTGCGCAATACCTTCGCCAACGCTGGCGTCACCGTGACGAAGTTCAGTGCTGTAAGCTGTGACAGCATCGATACTCGCGTTTCGGAGCGCTTTGAAGAAGGACAGATGCCAATCCCGGAATGCCCTATTGATACGCGGACTGGCGTGGATGTCGGTTAACCAACTACCATTCTGACCGCCGGCGAGCTTGGGGCCGGATACGGTGGCCACGAAAGCCCCTGAGCCGGGCGTCGCCCAAAGCGTGACCAAGTTCCCCTGTGTTCCAAGCCGCCGAGAGAAGATACGCAGCGTAGCACCATCAGCCTCTGCACGGATCGCAGTGGACCCGTCATTGATACGAAGCGCGAAAGCTAGAACGATGGACTCAGCCGTTTCACCCACGCGGTTCAGATGAGTAAACACCGTGTCGAAGCTCGGGCCGTAGTCTTCATTGCCGATGCGCACTTCGGTTGTGGCGGCGAATACCGGCACTCCGCTGAACGTAACACTTCCCTCCGCATACGTAAACCCGCTATTGCGCAATTGGTAGAACCACATGGCGCCCACATAGTGATTCAGCCTGCCACCAAACCCCAGTCTCTTCACGAGAGCAACGGTGCGCTCTGGAGCAATCGTCAAGCTATGATCCGTATCCCAGTCGGTCGACAGGCTCACCTGCGGATCAATGGGAAGAGGATGAAACTCTGTCTGCAAATGTGCAATTTCCAGGAAGTCGAAATAGAAAGAAGAAGTGTCATTGCGTTTACGTATGCGAACCTGATGGCTCCCGGCAGGCATCGACGCAAGATGCCGACGAACCAATGTATCTTCACCAGCCACATAGAACTGTTGTGTAGACACGCTACCACAATCAATCTCAATATCGACAACGCCTCCACTGGCCAATGCTCTGGCGCCTAGCAACAGTTCATGCGGTCGTGGGTGGAAGTACTCACACAGAATTTCCGCGTTCGGCTCACTGGTCCAGTGGATCGCTCCACCAGAGTAGTTTCCCTTCGAGAAATACCACTCGCCTTGATACTGCAGCGCGCGGTCCGTATCTTCGATACGTCGACTGCCGGTTCCCGCAAAGGAGTGCAGTTGGTTGCCTCCGCTAACCGTCCAATTATCGACCTCTACCAGAAACTCCTGCCGTTGGAAGGGACCATAGGAAACCGGAGCGGCATAGGTCCAACGCAGCTTGCGAACATGTTCCCAATCGATGGTGTTACCGAGATGGTCGAGCAGTGAACCGAAGCCCAATTCAACCCGCCAACGCTCTGGGCTGTGAGCACCACTCATCACGGCATGTGTTTTGTCCCACGCCAGCGACCCTGATCCGCTAACAAAGCCATAGACACCGACGCGATTACCATTGGCTCCGGGATGACGATAGCCCGGCGATCCCACCAGGCCTACATAACGCAACTCGATCATGGCGCCTATGGCAGTGGCTTCAATTCCGGCTGGAAACGCGTTAAACGCATCCGCAAGGGCTTGCACCATCAATTCCGCTGTATCGATGCCGTAGGCCTGATAGGTGCGGTGTTCTGTGTGCCAAGACAACCCGATGTAGTCGCCCGTGCTCGGCGTTCCCGTAAGAGTGAAGGAACATGAGGCTGGCACATAGCTGCCACTAATCGGCACCGCATACGGCATCAAAGGGATACGATGAAATGATTGCACCCCGTCGTGTTCGGTCCACACTCGAAGCTGGTCCCATTCCACAGTGGGAAACAAGCTGGAATCCATCGGGATACAGTGATCCCTCTGTTCCTCGTAGGATAAAAAAATACCCCTCAAATCCCCGTCGGGGATGTTCCGCCACAAAGGGTGATCGATTGGATTATCCCGGTTCCACTCGACGACAGCCCAGTCAAACTGTTGGCGCCACTCACCGCTGACTCGGAACGACGTTGCGGTCGCATCGAACATCGCGGCGATTGCCGACGGCTGTTCGAAGTAGCACTGCAGATCCTGGTGGGGACGAAGCTTGCAGAAGGAATCCATTAGGCCTCCTAGAGCCGAATCCGAATAGACAGGTCTTTACCTGGAATCGTATTCCCGTAGTGGACGACCGATGTGATATCCACGCTGATTCGGCTACCCGCGCGTAGAGGTTGTAAGAAGGTTCCAGAGACGACATTGGAAAAGACGGAGTCTTGCGCAAATGTCAGGGAACAGTACAAAGCGCCATCCAGTAGGATGTTCAAGGCAACGGGTCCCGCAGTAGGTGGAGACTCCAACGTTGCATACACATCGCGGACACTATGATCGCGATCCACAATCATGGGAATAGCGGCATCATTTTCTATCGCCAAGTAACCCTCTACGTACAGAGAATACTGGCCGCCGTATCCGGATCGTAGGCCGTAGTCGACGAGTGGCGTAAAGATCTGTTGCCCCACTGCTCCCGGTCCGATGCCATTGGTGAACATCAGTTGCGCTGCCGCCACACGCGCATGTGGCAGATAGAAGGACTGCCGAAACGCGCCACTGGCAGGACTCCCAAAGAATTGCAAGGGAATCGCAAAGGCCATCCCTCGCAAACTCAGTGAAAACGGGCTCATACCCGCCGCATGTTCTTCCGCAACACTGCCGAGCACTCCACGTTCCACTATCAACGATGCAGAAGACCCGATATCCACCACACGAAGGATCTCTCGCCCCAATTGGAAATGGTCGCCAGCGAACAAACCAGGCTCACTATCGAAGTGAATCTCGGTTTCCGCTGGAGTTGCAGCCACGGTCAACCGGCTGGTGGGTAGATCACGAAGCTCCTCGTAGTAGTAGAGTTGCAGTGTACCGCTCTGGATGGTCTGCGTGTGCTCCAGGCTCTCGAAGCCAATATTCGAAAGATGTAGCATGCCTGCTCCATCGGATCCCAGGGTAAAGAAGGGCTGATCTGGAGCGGCAATATCGATGGGGAAGACGCTTCCCCCACCAATTTGCCAGCGTGTGATGACCGCTCTATCAATAGGAGCCTCCAGATCAAGAGCATTGGCAGCGACGCCCAGTACGTGAACAACAGAGCCAGCCTGATTGGGAACATCAAAGCTCGCTGGGCTGCTTGTCACCTTCCCTCCCAAGTTCCAAACGGGCTCCACAATGGCAAATGTACTGCTGCTGTCCGGGGGAACCGCCCAACGGTCGACAAACAACGTATTGGCATTATTGGAAAGAACGGTGCGCTCCTGGGCGCTTCCCTTCCCGCTGAGAATGCGAACGATCTTCCCCTGAAACTGGTTCTCGTCCCACGTGGAAGTCGCAGACACCACAATACTCGCGCCAGCAGCGGAGACGGCCGTAGCAGGATAGATCTCACCTCGCCAGTAGAAATTGGCGTGGTCGAAATTGGGATCCACAGGAACAATTGGCAGATATTCGGCGCCCGTATCCGAGTATCCGCCCGCCGACGCAGCCAACGTTGCAATGCGATACATGATGTCGGACGAGATCCCGCGATAGACGTGAATGACCGCCGCTTCTGGCGGAGCACTGATGGCGTTGATGGATACAGCGTAGCCAACACCCGCGGAGGGTGCGTTCGCCCCAATCGGACTGGTAAGGGCAGTCTCATCGCCATCTGCATTGGCGGCGCTTAGGCGGTAATAGTAGGTTTCACCAGAAGGTAATGCCCCTGATGGCGTTACCGTTGGCGCTAAAGCACAAAGCGGAGTTGGCAGAGTAGCCGCCAGGCGACGAGGCGGAACCAAGAAGCCGCAGTTTATCGTGACGCGATAGCTACCGTCACTGATCATTACGGGCGTCTCATTGATATCAAAAGCAGAAGTCCCGTTCAGTTGCACAAGCGAACCGGACAGAGGCCGTGGAGTGCCGTAGATGGAGGCTGGATTGCGATAACGATCTAGCCCACCAATCTCATCCATAATCGTGTCAGCGAACCAGGAGTCGTCATGCCATTGCGCTGTAATCCACGCACTCTGTAAATTTTCTGAAGGCCTAACCTTAATCACCCGGAACAGCTGCCGCGCCAACCCATAGTTTGTGTATGTAACCGTGATCAGGTCCCCTGGCCGGATTCCGATGCCACGAAGACCAGTCTGGAATTCGACGAACCGATTCCCGTCAATGGAGCGCTTCAACTGCAAATAAACAGAGCGGGCAGCCTGATGGTAAGTACTGAGACCGAGCGCCTTGCTGCTTGCAGATATTTCCTGGCGGGAACGCCGAATCTCGCGAGAGTCAAAGAGGGAGATACGATCAGTCTGCAGGTCGTTCCAGAGATCCTGAAACTCCGCGTGAATGCGATTCGGACAACTCGCCAAGGGCTTGCTGAACAGGCGGAAATTCGGTGCACCGTTTGCCGCACGCAGAATGCCGCCACGCCCCTCTGTGCCATCACCGAACTCATAGGTGGGCCATCCGCCAGACAACATCGATGCCGCATTGCTAAATTCGCTCTTGCTCGCCTGTTGCTGCGCTAGCGTGGACTCAATCACGAGCTCCAGCTTTCCATCAAAACGTTCCCGCAGAAATAGACAGCTTCCCTCTCGAAGGCCACGTAGTAACTCGCCAACACTTCGTCTCTTCTGCAGAACCAGATTGCAGGAGAAACGAGGCTGCGTTTGTGTAATGCCATTCCAGAGCCCGACTTGCACACCATACGAACAATGTTGGGCAGCGATGGCGAAACTGGGCAGATGAAGCTCCGCGCGACGCCATCCACTTCGAAGTAGTAGGTCGAGCATGACCCAGGCCGGATTATCCGTATGTAGACGCTCTACTGTCTCGCCATCAACGGACACCTTGAGTAACCGCAGGCCACGGAGAAGCAGCTCAGCTTTTGGCTTCCCGGAGCCCTTGTGCATTGCATTCGGAATAACCACAAGTAACGTAGTCATGCTGCCATGCGGGTCAGACTCCGTATAGACACCGTCATTGTCAGGCTTTGGAAGAAAGGTCCCAGTTCTCGATCCGCTGGCCAGAATCTTGTACCAGCCGGTGCTGGTCATATCTCTACCTTCAACTGCAGCCGGAATCTCCACGCCATTTACAATCAACCGCTCTATACCGTCAATCTCACCGTCCGCGACAACGTAAAGAAGTCTCGTCAGATTGCCGTCGTTGGCTGAGTGTATAAGGGGAGGCACCAACCATCCCTTACCATAGACGAGGGGGACGATATCGTTGCCATTAGCCTGGTTCGCATAGACTTCCGCAGGCTGCAATGAACGGCTACCATGGGTCCGCACCAGGATACTAGGAGGCAAGTACGTGAAGCCACCGAACCGGCGTGTCGCACGATGCAGTGCATCCTCATTTAGCATGCCGCGGCGGCCGCAGTCGTCACGGGTGCCCTGGCAGGAGTTGAAGGGGATGGAACCATCCAGGCTTCCGGAACCACCTGCCACATCCGGCGAGTAACCACAACGGTAGAAGAGAGAATGTGGGCCGTCTTCTGCCCCGGTCGCGGCTTCCATTCTGGTTTCCGAATCGTAAGGAAAATGCCAGGGACAGCGTCTCTGAATGGGTGTTGCCGGAAGCTTGGCGTGAAAGCGCGCGAATCGGTTTTCGGCGCTCAAGGTCAGTCGGATTTCATCGATCAGAGAGGGGCCATCGGCGATGCCGCGAAATACCACAATCGCATCAACGGTTGACGCCACATCGCCCGGTTCCAGGAAGACGAATCGCACAGTGACTGTCGCACCCCGAAAACCACGTGTGGATTCTATCTGCGTCAGCAGACCATCGGTATTCGCCAGGCTGAAGGTGACACGCGCGTAATAGCCGATAGCATCATCGCCGCCAAGGGCGCTATCGTGCAACTGCTGCGCGACAATCCGTTTCTCATACGACTGTCCTTCGATCGTAATCGCTTGGCTGGCAAATCGAAGCGTGTACCCATCCCACAACTGAATCTCAAAACAGAGAATGGGCGTGGCCGCAACGGTGGCTTCTTTCAACGCATAGATGCTGGTCATGGTGCTTACTCGGGAAGTGGAGCAGTGATATACAGGTCCGTCTGGTGACAGTGGGGAGCAATGGTGGTGATACGCAGTTGTGGACTCTTGAAACGCGCCTCATGATAGACTCCGCAGCGCGCAAAGGTGGGGCGGTAGACGGCGGGAGCTGCTTGCATATCCAGTTGAGCGGCCGTCGCCTGTACAATGGACCCTCCCGCCAACCGCACGCCCACGTCGAAGCCGTTGCCAGGGGGCCACCCATTCCCACTCAACACATGTCGTTCCCAGTTTGATGACAGTTCGACGTGGCGGCTACGTTCACCATGAGAAGAGCGAACGAACATCTCCAGGGTCCCGGCTGCGTCCGCTCGCGCATAGATACTGAACGTCCAGTAGCGGTCGGTCGGCAAATCGGCATGTTGCCACATCTCGCCCAAGCCGACGGACGGCGCACTTAGGCTCCACGCGCTTTGCGCTACTTCGGGAAAGTCCACAGCAGCTAAGGTGGCCACCCCGGCAGAACGAAGCCAAGCCACATCTGAAAGGTTCTCGCTTTGTACAAGCAGGTTGTCCTCCGGGTCGCAGAACACAAAGGATTCGTGACCACCTCGCGTCTCTCGAAACAGGCCGTGTAGCTTCGTGACTTCGTCGTCCGATAAACCACGAAGTCGCAGTTTCCATTCGACTCTTCCCGCTCGATCATCAGCCGCCCGGAGCGGTGCTGGCGCGTTGGGAAATGGGAAGACTGTCCGACTGTGGATCTGTCGATGGAGTGGAAACTGACCCGAAGCGCCTATACGCAACTGGGGAAAATGAAGTGGCATGCTCAGTGCTCCTTCGTAACGATTCGCAACTCTCCCTGGAAGATACCTTCGCTAAGGTGCGTGAAGGCCAAGTCGTCCGTGTCGAACCAGCAGGGATCATGCCATTGTTGGGTCCAGGGATCTTGAAAGCGAAACGAACCGGCCTGCCCCTTCAGTTCACGAAAGAAGCCCCACACCCGGGATGCGTCACTCTCGCGCAGGCTCTCTAGCTGGATCTGCCAGATACGCCGGGCTTCGCCAACAGCTGCGAAGCGCTGCTCTGAGCCGTCCACGGCCGTCTGCACAACTAGTGGCCAGTTCAACTCGAAGCTGGACGGATATTGAGCCACGGCGTAGCAGCCAATCTCAGGAAAGTCGGGCATGTGCTAGTCCTCCCAGATCTCATCGCGAAGGGAATGATTGCGGACGAGCGCTTCGCGCACGGCGCTGGCAATGTCATCGCGTCGATCAACAAATGAACTCGCGTCCATCGCGTTGACCTGAATCACAATCTCGTTTCGAGACATAGCGCCTGAAGACACCGCGGCGGAAGAGTCCGAGGTTCCGATAGACCGGCCTCCGCGATCATGCGCTGAGGGCTGCGCCATGGATGCCAAATCATAGTCAAACTGAATGGCATCCGGCCGTTCATACGTCAAAAAGGAAGGAACGGCTGCCTCTCTCCGAAAGAGCGAGCCGAAGAGACCTGCGATCAGACCCGCACCTCCACCAAATGCTCCGCCGGCAAACTGTGCGCCCAAACCCGGCGCGGCTCCGCCTTCAGTTGGTCTGCCTCCCGCACCACTCAGGTTCGCCAGTGTGTTTCCGAGCAATGATGATTCCGTGCGCGAGGTGCCGAGAATTGACTCCACGTCTTTCGCAAGTTGTCCGATGGTCTCCATCACCGTTGCCATGTCGTCCTCTTCCCTATACGTAAACAGTCGACTCTCCGCGTTCTATGTTGGAGTTTGCCTGTCATCGTTTTTCTCAGCTTCCAGAACCAACCTGTCCAACAATCGAAAAGCATCTATCCACTTGGCGCTCAATGGAGCACCATAGCCATACTCGCGGCGCCGCCACCCCGAGTAGGCGGCCAATACCGCAAGACTGAACCCAGTAACGGTCGGTTTGGGGCAGCGATCAAGAAGTATCCCCCCTGCAAACCAAAGCGGCGCTGCAGATACCTCGACATCGTGGCCAAGATATCCGCAGCGCCGCTTTCTCTCCAAACCGAGTTGCCTACAGTCGTCGCACTTCCAGCTGGGTTCCCCTTTCGAGTAGAACCAGAAGGCGACGGTTAGTTTTTTCTTTCGTCGTCTCCCAGTTCGCATTCCTTCCGAATGCAACCCACAATCTCGGCAACGAGACACTCCGGACCCTTCTCATAAAGCGTTACCGCGTCTGCTACGTCTCCGTCGATTAGGAAGTTGCCGATACGAACCAAGCCCCAATCGAGATACGCCCGATCCATGCGAATGCGCAGGGTCTCGGCGACCATACGGTCGGCAGTGCGATCACCTGCCTTCAGCGCCTCAAGTTCGGCAGCTATGGGCCCGAGTTTCTCAATCAATACCAGGCGTCGGGACGCGGAGCATCGGCGCACAACAAACCAAGCCCCGGAAACCGTCTGCGATTCGAAGCGAACCTCAGAGCTGTACATGGCTTCGTGACTAGTTTCATGCAAACGCGATAGAAATCTCATCATTGGATACTCCAACACCGACGCTCGCGGGATAGCTCATGACAACACGCGAGTCTTGATCGCGCAGGTCAGGGAACTCTGGAATGAAACGGGGAATATGAATGCCGACTAGCTGCCCCGGAGTATCGCCCATTTGGATACTGATACTTGTCTCGGTTCTGGTCTGAGCCAGTGTATGAAGCTGCGTGACCGAGGTGCTGTCGTTCGCATAGAGCTGGAATTGTACGGTCACATCTCGTTTGTCAGCGCTGTAACAGGCAGACACCGGAAGCCCAAACTCCCGAGTGGTGGTGTCCGTGTTGTTTACCAATCGAACCGAAAGATCCAGCAGAAAGAACTCGGCGCCACCGATATGTAGCCGCCCCACGTGCCCCGGCACCAGACGGATATCTCTTGGGGCGCCCGTGGGTTCACTCGGAAAGCTGCCAAGGCCAGCACTGCCGGCAGTGAAACCACTAGCCGGAAGGACCTCTCGCGATGTCCCTCGGAAAACAGCTCCGTGAAAGTCACTGTTAAGGGTCACCTGCATCTCATTGGCGACACAACCAGCCAGCAGCCTGTCGAGCGTGGCTCCGGGGTTCCAGTAATTTCCGAGGGTGAACGAACGAGGCTTGTCGCCAGGGAACATCGTCACTGCCTTGCCCAGCACCGAACCGCTGGACATCCCAGTAACAAATGGCGCGGATAGTTCCACACTCGTGGAACTCAGGACAGTCCGCACGAATCGCAGTTCCCCACCAAATCGGAGTGCCTGCCCGACCACTAGGTCATGAGGCGCTGAGAAGGTGAGGACTTGCGGAGTGCCAACTACACTGCTCACCACAAGGGCGTTGCTCTCTCTTTGCTGACCGCCCAACATAGCAGATACGAGCTGTGCCATTCCATCGAGAGGACTCCCAGCGCCACGCGCCGCAAAGTAGCAGGCCAGATCAAATCGATTGTCCTTGCGAATCGCCGGATGAGAGGCTAACTGCGTACGGCTTCCCGTCTTGTCTTTGCGCTCACTGCGAATGGCTCTCTCCGTCACCCGAAGAGAGCGGAAGCTGACCCGGTGCGAACTGTTCAACGTGACCACTTGGCCGAAGTCATTTTCAACCGCGCCATACAGCCGTTCGTTCGTAGCATTGACGTAGCAACTCATGGTTCGTTCTAGCCTCCTTCATCCATGGCAAGCTCAAGTTTCACCTGAGCCACCTGCCGAAACCCGTCTCCGCCTCGTTCCATGGGTTGCATGGACAGCTCATAGCCACCGCCGTAGTACACCCCAGCACGTAGACATCCCACCTGATTATCCAAGGTCAGCAGAATCGCATCAGAAATCGCGTTCAGTTGCGCTGTAACCAGTTCCTGTCGATCATCCGATGCCTCAACCAGCAACGTGATTCCACAGGTCCCTGAAAATGAGGCGTACTTCAGCCGACGGTCGTTCACCAGCTTGTTCACCTGCACCCGAATGCGTGGGTCGCCAGAGAGGTCCTCATCGGACACGACGCCCTGTTTCAGGTGAAATCCCCTGATCGTAAAGGAGCAGATGGAATCTGCGAGCTCCGGATTATCTTGAGCCATCTGCTCCAGTTGGATCTTGATCCCACTGGGACCGGACAAGAGTAATACCACGGCGTCAATCGCCTTCTGCAAGACATAGCCCATGGTCAACCTCGCAAAAATAGATTCTGTGGCTGCAGATAGAAGTCCGGTTCGTGATCGACCTGCCATTGCTGGCCATTCGTTCCCGGAGCATTCACCAGCACCCAGTTCAGGCCAATGGCCAGAGGCATAACGTTTTGTCGAGCCATGGTTTCAGCGGACGCCCCCACGTAAACATTCCACCCAACCGCGGTTGGCGGGCCGCTCTCTGCATGGATCTGCAACCCTTGACTGCCGTTGCTATGGAACGTAGTCGCCTTACTGGGGGCACTCTCCCGTTGACCATACCCTTGCCAGGTGATGGCTACGTAGTAGGTCCCCTCAGGGATTGAGCCTGCCGAACTCAATACGTCGGGGGCGAGCGGCCGTGGCAGCGGCTGGCTGACAACAGCCACACCTCGGGAAAGATACAGTTCGCTCGCTTCGGAGACTCGACGCCGATACTCCGCCTGCTTGGACTTGTATCGCTCATTCAGTTGATTCCCGAAGCATTCCAGATAGAACAAGTGCAACGTGTGACAGCGAAGCCACTGCTCCAGAGGCTCCGTTACCAAGACATGCTGCAGCGTGTATCCACCCGTCGATACGCTGCCGTTCTGGTGTCGGCGCAGCTCGCTACCAATACGTGTCCGCACTTCTTCGGTGGCCAACCGGACTTTAGCGGCGATATCCACGCGTTCTTTATCGGCAGTCTCAAGAAGTCCGTTTTCATACAGCAGGAGAGATGGGATATCGACGATGTCTGCATCCACAATCAGTGCCATAACGACTTCTCCTATTGCCGATTCTTAGCCTTCGGTTCCGGTGGCACAGAAGACCCCTCAATCTCAGGCTCGTTCACCAGCGTGATACGAAGACGGTGACGAAGCTGTTCTTCCCGTGCGTTGGCGCGTCCCTTTTGGCATTCCGTCTCGTATTCAAGGATCTCGTCCTCCGTGGCCGTTCGCGCCTGTCCTTCGACGATCATCCGGGCTGCGACATCCGCCTCTACCTGTGAGACACAACCCGGCTTGCCGCCGTTTGGCGTCTCGAGGCTGGTTACATAGACGAATGGCTCCGAGATAGTCTCTCGGATCGCCTTGATTTGTTCGTAGTGTTTTCGAAGATTCATAATATTCAGAAAAACGGGTCTAACATTCCGTTGGACCCGTAGTAGTCTGCGCTCCTTCCCTAGAAGAGCAGATCAAAGGAACCACCCCACACCATCGGGAGTTTCAACAAACGCGCGAATCAGACACTGCGTGCATAAAAGCACCAGCGGACCGCAAGTCATACCTCGGTCAATGCCATGTCTAGCTGCGGACCTGCACGCCAAATCCATTCCGCAGCACGCCCTTACCGTAAAGGACATCCACGGTGAACTGCTGAGCAAGCGTGTCCGGCTTGTAGCTCATCAACACACGCATGCCAAAGTTGCCGAACTCCGCATACTCGGCAATGGCTCCGGTTCCAGGGAGCGGACGAGGCAAGCGGCGAACCACCAGACCGATCGCATCCCGCGTGAAGGCCATGTTCTGCGTGGTGGTCGGTGCGGACCCGGTCTTGCGCACAAATTGCGAGCGAAAGACGTAGAAGTCCTTGATCTTGCCGACACTACCCTCCACCAGAGCCTTCAGGCCGGCATCACCGACGCTGCTGTATTCGCTGAAGCGCGGAATCTGACGCAACGACGAGTAAGCGCCGGAGTCCACCACCAGATACTTAGGGGAGCTGGCGGGGACTTTGGCTTCGAAGAGACGCGTCTCTGCCAGGTCAATGACAGATTCCGTCAGCGCGGTGCCGCCGGTGCCGATGGGCGCATTTGCCGAAAACTGCGCGTGAAGCGCCAGTAGATCCGTCTCGATCTTCTCAGCGATGGCGACCAGCGCGGGTTGCATATAGAGCGAAAGCAAATCCGGAACAGCCAGCACCTTGGTGATGTCCGGAATCTGGAAGCTCGCTTCCACGTGGGTATCCAGCACGATCTGTGCATTTCCCAAGTCGGGATTCTGCGTCTGGACAGTGCCGCCCTGCGCCAGATTGTTCGCCGTCAACACGGGAGGAATCGGCACATTCACGGTGTCGCCGGAATTCGCCAACGTTGGCTCAAAATCCCGGTTCACCAAATTTCCCATCACCAGATTGCCCATCAGCGCGGGCAGAGCATCAGCGGCGACAAGCTTCACAATCGCCTGCGCCAGATTTGTGGATGTAATTGCGGGCATCGCTATTGTTTCTCCTTAATTCCTATGACCTGAATGTTTGTGCAGCCAGATTGGCGATAGCGGCATGCACCTGGCGGCGCTCCTCTTCGCTCATTCCGGGTTTGATGGAATCCAAATCGAGACGGGGTGTGGCCGCATCGCCGCCCAAGCTCGAGCTTCCGGAACCACCGGTAATACGAGGTGGAAGGAACTCCGGGTTCTCATCCACAAACTTCTTCACGAAGTCCCGTAGGGGAACGTCCCCATCCCGCCCACGGGCTACATAGTCGCCATGCTCAGACTGGCGGATATCGTCTTTGATCACGCGAAACGCGATGTCCACCTTCGTGACGCCCTGCTTCTGCAGTTCATCGCGCACGGCGCCGGTCATGCGAGCGCGAGCGACCTCCTGCTCACTCTCGTGAGTCTTGTGCAGAAGCTCGCGCACCTGACCTTCTAGTTGCTCGCGACGGCGTCGCTCTTCCTGCAGTTCAGCTCGGTGGGCAGGTTCGTTTTCCTGCTGCTTATGCCGCAAAAACTCCTGAATCGCCTCCTGGACGATGCCGCGGATGTCCTGCGCCGAGGCGCTTGAGTTTCCACCAGTGTTGTCTTTGGATTCACTCATGGTTGCTGCTGTCCTCTTCCTCATCCAGCCATTCATTGATCTCGCTGGATATTCTGTCCTTGATGTCCTGTCGCACGTCGCACAGGTACTTATGTGTCAACCTTCGGTAGACCTGCCGACGCAGGGTATCTGACTTCATACCGAAGGCAAGCAACTGCTTGGCGTCTTCGATCTCGTTGGAAAAGTCCCCGATATCGAATTCATCCAAACCAGAAATATTGATCTCCAGCCCATCAGACCGGGCTTGTTCAATCCCACGGAGCACGCGCTTCGCGAAATCTTTCACTGCATCGCCATATCCTCGCAGCACTTCTTGCGTCACCGTAAAATCGCGCTGCTTGCTCAGCCCAGACTGTGCAGCGTACTGAGGAGCCCCCGCCTGATTAAGCAGATAGCTCACTCGATAGATCTCTTCCTTCAACCTCTTCAGGTTCTCCGCCGCAATCTCATAAACCTTGCCCTGCGGCTCCGTCCACCCGAATCGATCATCAGACCCCAACTTCAGGTAGTAGCTCTCTCCAATTACCTGTTTCCACTCACGGTCAGAGTAGATGACAGGCATCGAAAACAACCCCATCGATATGGCCCAGGCCTGCGCATTCGATTTATTGAAGTGCTCCAACTGCAACAAGGCAGCCTTGTTCATCAGCCATAGCCCTTCGGATACGCGCAATTCAAAGACTGGCACCTGCTGCAACTGAGCAAAGCCGTGAGGTCCCTCAGCGATCAGCTGCGGCTCTTCCTCTCCAAATGATCGATATACGCGATAGGTGCGCTTGTCGAAGTAATACCAACGCAGTTCTTTCTGCCACTCTGGCCGGGGACCGGCTTTCGGCACCAACCGTTCCTGCTTGAACACCACCCACTCCAGGCGCCCGACTTCGTCGTAGGCCCAGTTCGTCATATGTTCGGGGGTAAAGCCGGTCAGGTAAGCGCGTGAAAAGCCACGAGCATCTTCTTCCGCCTGATTTGCCGCTGAACCATCCTGGTGAGGGAAATCGACCAGAGCATAGCTGCGGCCGTAGATAAGCGCATGCGTGAACTGTTGCCGCAGAAAGTCGCCAAGAGCTGTACCCTTGCGATCGCAATCCTCCAGAAGTTGCCCGAAGAACACGCGGCCTCGTTCACGGCCACCCTCATACGTCACAATCGGCTCTCTACGAAACAGGGTGGCCGCGTACCAATCGATGATGGATCCGATGTAGTTTTCATAGAACACACGGGAGAGGCGCTCGTTGTAGACATCCTGCGGCTCTCGAATGCGCCGAGACAGATACTCTCCGGCATTCCACTTCAGAACTTCGCCACCGTGGTACAGGTGGTGGTAAGTCCGATACATTGCCGCGTTGCGCTCATATTCCGGGTGTGGACGCAATACAAATTCCTGGTTCATCTGCCCTCGCTCTCGCCTTCTCCTACACACGCATCTTTGGGCACACGAATGCCCAGCCCACCGGCAGTGACCGGAAGGTCCAACAACGCCTCTTCTTCTTTGTGTTATCCGAACGGGAGTGGATAGCCGGAATCCAACGGCTGCTCACCGATCGTCGGCCTGGATCCGAACTCTTCCCAAATCAAGTACCCTAGCGCATCGGACGCATGCGTGCGCTTGGAATCGGATTCCTTATCCACCCTCACTCCATCCTCGTAATACTGCACCTTCTCCAAATCCGCGATTAGCCATCGGCAACTGGGGTCGATGTAGACACGCACCTCTTTGCTCTCGCTTTGCAGATAGCAATTCACCAGGTGAATACGCTCCCGCACAGCCGGGTTCTTCCGTGGTACACGCAGGTGCACAGACTTCCAGTTCTTCGAGCCGAGCTCCGCCAGAAGTTGCTTGTAGTTACTAGGACCATTCGTCTGCGCAGCATTTCCGCTGGCATCTCCGTAGATCACCAGTGAATGTCCACGCTGCCCATACAAAGCGTTCATATCTACTGCCATCTCTTGCGTTGTCGCTCGTTGCAGAACCAGTTCCCGCACAACATGCAGAGAATCTTCCACCCGCTGACACAGCAACGTACAGAACTGTCCGACGTTGAAGTCCAGCGTCCACAGAATCGGCAGCAACGGCGAAAAACTCAATGGCTTCACATGCAGATCGTGCTTGAATGCTGTGTATACTTGCAGCCCATTGGCTAACACATACTCGCCGAGCACCTCCTGCCGATAGAACGCCTCACTATACGTGCTGCGCAGCCGCTCGTAGAACTTCGGATCCACATTCAGAATGTGTTTGTTCTCTTGCGGCTTGGCGAGCACGCACTCATAGTCCTCACCCGGAGTTGCCACGAATCGCCGATAGACCCAATCAGGTCCCTTGGGCGTCCAAACCGCGAATCCCCCGGGATGTTTCGCCTTGGGGTCCCGCAGTCGGCCTTCCAGTCGAAGCCAAGCCTGCTCCTTGCAGTACGTCAATTCGTCCACGCCAAACCACGCTAGGTTCGTGCCACGCAAACGCTCATACTCATCCAGAGACCGCAGCAGCACACGCGAACGGCACTGCTCCAGTTCCAGATAGCCTTCGCTGCGATGCCAGCGATAAGGAATTTCATTCGCATCCAGCACAGCCAACAAAGCGCGCTGCGTGGCATCCCGAAGCATCGGATATGTCGGAGCCCCGATCAGCCCCATACATCCGGGATTGCGGTAGGCCATTCGTATGGCCTCGTGGCACAGGGCTTGGCTTTTGCCAGAGCCAATCGGCCCCGAAAACCCCTTGAATCGTTTCGATATTCGATGAAACCGCTCTTGGGAATGCAGCGGCTCATAGGCAATCAACTGCAGACATCGCCCTTCTCGAATAGATCTTCCCACCGAACCACAATCTCCTTATGTTCCGGTTCTAGCGTCCGGTTTCTCTCTTCGATCACTGCGATCAGTTTCAGGTAGTCCCCCAGAGTGACCTTCTTAGGATCGGAAATCTCATCCAAAAGCTTGGCCTCAATACGGCTCCTCAGCATCTGGAGGAATGCATCCACTGTCCTTCCAGGCGCTTTGACTTCTTCCTCTTGTTCAGGCAACTGCAAATTCTCTGTGAGAGCTTGGTCCATCCTCCATTCCGCAACAGAGCATCCACAGCAAGCTGTTGTGGATGCCGCCCGGTCAAAACCGCACCCCCGGGCCGTGCCGCCGCTCACGTCGAAATCAGAATACTGATCAACATCCGCAAAACGTACCCACACACCCCATAAACACTTGAATAATAAGAAGATAAAAAATAAATTCAGTCGTGACACAACTAATATTTGCCTGTTAATCCCTCTGGCTCTACCAATGAACGTTCGGATGGTCCAGACATCAGTGCCCAGCCTTCCAACGTCTGGTTGAGGCCACAGAAAGACTTTGGGAGTGCACAACAGATGCGCCGGGTAATCCCATAAACACAAAAGGGGCGCAGCTCTTTCAAGAAGCTGCGCCCCCAAATAGGAAAACGGTTTCGTAAAGCTTCAAAGCTACGGCATCAACCGGCGATCATCGCAAAACCCGCCCTGGCGAAAAACAGCAAGAAATAGATGGAAGCAAGGATCCAAAGCACCGTGGACTGCCGGACACGATCTGCAACAACAGCTGCTCCGAGAGCTAGCAGCCATAAAAAATAGAAGTAAAGTAGGTTCACCGATGAGGCAAGGGCACTAATCGCGGCTCCGACAGATGCCTTGTCTAGAAAGAATCCCAGATTAAGCGGCACCGGATTGTCCAGGTTCAAGGATTGCAGATCAGGCGCAAGCCAAAGCATGATCACCGACAGAACAGTACTCACGGCGGACCATGCCCAGGACGATATCGAAGTCACGTTCAATATCTGTCCGAACCGCACATCTCCACCCGTCCCCCGCGCAATGCCGTAGACCACCAGCGCAATCAGAAGAAGCATCAGTGGACCAAGGACTAGCGGGCCAACGTACATCATCGCTTCGGCAAAGCCAACTACTTGGTCCAGGCTGCCTGGCGGCAAAGTCTTGCCGCTGGCTTCCATCTGATGTTCGATGATCGATACCACGCTGAAACGTCTTAGTAGTAAGGTGATGTTGGCAATGGCCAGCAGTTGCCCCGCCACCAAGGGCAAAATCCATCCGAATTTACGGTCCCTAAGTCTCCAAAACGTTGCTTTGGGGTCGAAAAAGATCTGTAGTAGGTCCAAGATGCTACCTCCTAACGCTGGTTCAAAGATGATCTCTTTCTAGTAACGAATGAACAGAGATAATCTTGGTCAGAAGACTATCGCGGATCACGGAATGGGGCAACCGAATCGTCATCCGGCCCGGGAATAAGTAGGCGTGCGCTGACGAGCAGCGTAAATTCCAGCAGCGTAATCCACAGACGGGTGGCAATCGCAATGACCGCAGCGGTCGGCTGCGGCATGATTGCGGCCAGCAAAACCGTCATCGCTCCCTCGCGGACACCCACCCCTGCAGGCACCACCACGGCGAGCAATCCAACCAACCAGGAAGCCGCGTAGATAGCTGTCATCTCCATCATATGCCCGTGTGCTTCTGCGGTGAAGGAAGACACAAACAGCGAGAACCCAACCCCCGCGACGATCCACGTAACCACACTCGCCGCCAGAATCACAACCAGATGCGAGTAGCGGATATCAAACGGTACCCAGTCTTGCCGCAGAATTTTGGACAGCAGGCGCGACCACAACTTCAGCAGACTTGGGTGGATCAGCACCAAGGCGATAGCCAGCCCCACGACAAAGAACGGACGGTATTCTTCATCAAACTGCGGAACCAGGCTGGTGGCATTGGCTAAGGCCAGTGCCCCTGACGCAATCATCATCATCAGAAGTTCGATCAAAGCACTGGTCAACGTCAGGGCCGGAGGAATCTTGTACCGCTCAGCCAGATAGATTCGGCTCACGTATTGCCATATCTTGCCGGGTACATATCGCGCGGCTTCCGACACAATGAACACCCGGAATGCCGGCCAATAGGGGAGCTTGCTGTGCATCTCGCGCACGAGTTGCGCCCATATCCAGGCGCGCATCAAAAACCAAACCGAAGCCACCAACGTGCCCGCTATCAGCAAGGGGATATCAAACTGCCAGGGGTAGTCCCGCACCTGGCTCCAGTTCGTGTAGATCGATCGCCCAAGGAAGCCGAGAATGACAACGGGGAGCAGATACTTCAGGATTCGTTTTAGCCAGAGGGTCATCCGCGCCAACTCCCTAGGGGAGATGCAACAACCAGCAGGCGCCGATCCGCAAACGTCAGAGGCCCCAGTCTGGTCCGCCTCAGCCCAATCAGCGCTGATCTAGTCATGGGATTTTTCGATGGAGTAGAAGGCGTTGTGAAACTCACCTGTCGTCACAATCAGTTCCGCCATCCATCCGATCAGGAATGTCACAAAAGAGGAGAGAAACAACGTAGCGCTGGCAATTGCCAGCAGCACATTGCCACCTGTCAGTGCGCACGCCAGAGCGAGCAGCAGCGACAGGCCCAAAATCGCCGTCGCTGGAAAGCCAAACGCATGTGCGGGACGGTCCGCATATTTGGTCAGAAGCAATACCGTGAAGAGGTCGTAGAACCCCTTGAACAGACGCATCACGCCATACTTGGAGGAGCCGAATTGCCGTTTGTGATGGGTCACCACAATCTCAGCAAAGCGGAATCCATGGGCATGCGCCAGAACCGGCAAGAACCGGTGCATCTCGCCGTGTAGCCTTAACGCCTGGGCAACCTCACGCCGATAGCACTTGAAGCCGCAATTGACATCGTGCACCAGCAATCCCGTCGTCCAGCTCACCACACGGTTGAATATCCGTGACGGAAGTACCTTGGATGGCGGATCATGCCGACGCTTCTTCCAGCCAGAGACCAAATCGTAGCCCTCCGCCAGCTTCGCTAGAAACCGCGGGATCTCCTGGGGATCGTCCTGCAGGTCGCCATCCATCGTGAAAACGATGTCGCCCTTCACCAGACGAAAACCCGCCTTCAACGCCGCCGTCTTCCCAAAGTTGCGACGGAACTTCACCAGCCTGATCACGCCCGGCACATACAGTTCTTCAAGACGCTTCCACGTGTCATCCGTCGAACCATCATCGATAAAAATGATCTCGTGGGGATATTCCGCCAGTTCCGCGCGCACTCGCTTCGTCAGTTCTGCCACCGTATCCCGCTCATTCATGACAGGAACGACAACACTAACGAATGGCTTACTCCCACCCGCCTCACTGGGTAAGGCATCACTGGGCAGGGCAGAAGAGCCATGGATTGCGGGAGGGAATCCTCGATTGGCTTCGGACAACGCAACGTCTTCTTTCTTTTGGGCTGGTCTCGGCGATAGACGCGAAGCGAAGCAGCCCAGGACAGCCCCGGTTGCCTCGCTCCGCCAGGGCTTACCTACTGCTTTTTGCCTTGGTTGGCGACAGCTTCCGCAGCGGCAGCAATCTTGGCTGCGTCTCCCAGGTAATAACTCTTGATCGGTTTCAGGTCCGCATCCAGTTCATACACCAGGGGAATTCCAGTAGGAATATTCAGATTCACAATTTCGTCGTCGGAGATTCCATCCAGATACTTCACCAACGCGCGCAGGCTGTTGCCGTGCGCCGCAATCAGCACACGCTTGCCGCTCTTCACCATCGGCGCAATCTCGTCCTCCCAAAGTGGCAGGAAGCGCGCAACGGTATCCTTCAGACACTCCGTCAGCGGCAACTCGCTTTCGGTCAAATCGGCGTAACGGCGATCGTGCCCAGGATAGCGCTCATCCGAGAGCTCCAGGGCTGGCGGCGGCGTGTCGTAGCTGCGACGCCAGACCTTTACCTGTTCATCGCCAAACTTCTCCGCAGTCTCCGCCTTGTTCAATCCCTGCAAAGCGCCATAGTGCCGTTCATTCAGCCTCCAACGCCGGTTGACCGGAATCCACATCAGGTCCATTTCATCTAGCACATGCCATAACGTACGAATCGCCCGTTTCAGCACCGAAGTATAGGCAATATCGAACGTGAAGCCGTCGGCTTTCAGTTGACGACCGCCCTCAGTCGCCTCTTCTCTGCCCTTCTCTGATAGGTCGACGTCTTTCCAACCAGTGAACCGATTTTCCTTGTTCCACTGACTCTCGCCGTGTCGAATGAGTACGAGTTTATACATGTGTTCCGTCCTTCAGCTTGGCTGCAACTGGCACACGACGCAGTCCCCACCGCGCAATCGAAACGCGGCGCACGCCGGACCTCAATGCCAAATGTCAGTATACGTTAAGGCTATTCAGCAAGCCCCGAGCGTTCTGCCTGTTAGTCAACAGAACGTTCGTTTCGACCCTACCCACCATGGTCAAGCTACTCGCCAAAACGCGATGCCGCTCACGCACTAACGCCGAAAGAACCGGTCCCACACCCCCGGACTTCTCCCCAGCGGGCCGCTACCAACACTGCTCGAAGCTGGCAGTTGTTCCATCACATTTCCTTGCTTTCTTGGGTCAAAGCTGGCGAAGGGGACGCTCTGAACCAAACGCACTCTCGCATTATGAAATTCATAGATTTTGCGGTGCACGGCGCCTGTACGCTCCCGCACAATCACCGTGAAGCGGGTGGGTTTGCCATCCTCCCCCAGCGTCACCTCCACCGGCAGATACCCCTCAACGCCACGTTGAATGAAAACCGTCTCATAGCGGGCCAACCGGCTATTCCAGGCGAACACGCGAATACTGTCCCAGATGCCGCCAACGCTGGAGCGGCTCATCGTCGTCCACAACCAGTGGTGCATCGTCCCATCGCGATTTCCTTCACCCAGGGAAAAATAGCTCATCACCCGGGCGCCTTCCGCATACTGAGCAACCTTATCCGGCAGCGCAGGGGATAAACGTGAGTTGAGCGCCCACCCCGCCAAACCCTCCGCATTCCGAACCAGCGTCCAGAGTTCCCCACTATGCGGCACGGCCGGTGGAACCGTTCCGCCCAAACCTGCCTGTTCCAGCGTAGAGATCCGTTCAGCGCTCAATCCCGAAAGCTTCAACCAGGCTTGGGGAGGACTCGGAGGTCTGGGCGGGTCCGGAGGCGTTATCTCCTCCGGCTCCTCCTCTGCCTCTGCTTCCTTCGCCTTAGCCGACTCCGTGTCCGCCGACCTGCTCTCAACGAGCGCACCCGGATCATACGGACCCCGCTCGTGCCATTCGTGCGTAATCACGCTGACGGTCTCTTGCTCCTGTATCCGAAAGATACTGGGAGCCGAGCGATTCGGGTAGTTATGGACATTGAGCAACTCATACACCCGGGCCTGGCCTTGTGCGGGAATAGACTCCGCATAGCGTGCGAGTGCATTTACTTCGGCAACCTGCCGTTCGTTAAACAGGCTGCTCCGGTGCGTCCAGCCTTCCACTCCTTTGTCGTTCCGTACGAAATAGAAATTTCGTCGGCGACGCAACAACTGGACCGTTTCTCCAAACGCTAATTCGCCCGAAGTCGCCGATCCAGGCTCCAACTCCGCATGCAGTTGAAGCTGAGCAACGCCAACATGTGCCGAGCCAAGGGACACCACCGCCTCACTGCTCGGCTGACAGGAAACCAACACCGCAGCCAATACAACAGACGCAATGGAAATTCGCAAATTGAGAGCCATGCTCAAATACAGCCAATCAGATGTCAGCCCCGAGAGATTCACTCCAGCGGGCATCGATGATCCAGATGCAGGCGAGGCGCGGACCACTGTAGATCACGCCTCCCGGTCCTCCACCGCCTATCGTATCAACCCAATCCCAAATCACCGCCAACGCAAATAAAAAGGAGGGGAATCGGTAGCCCCGATCCCCCTCCAAGACAGTGCAAACCGAAACTCCGTAAGGAGCCTCCGGCGCCTAGAAGTCGTACCGTAAACCAAACTGCATGGTACGGGCTTCCGTCAGAGTGCTGGTATAGTTCCCGAAGGTTGCAGCAGAGCCTAGGCTCAGTGACGCATCGTACGCATCGAAGCGAACGGTGTTCATGATGTTGTAGGCTTCCCAGCGAAATTGGAGACGGTGATTCTCGTTATAAGGCATGGTGAAGCTCTTGGCCAGATTCAAATCCAGTTGGAACACACCGGGCCCGCGAAGCACGTTACGCGCGCCAATCCCGCCCGGCAATTCGTGATCAAAAGCCGCCAGACCATCAGCAGGGTTCCTGAACAAGTTCGGTCCCCCAATATCGCCCGCCTCGTTGTAAACGGTTCGGCTATTCTTGAACCCACCCGTCTCAGGTACGCTACCGACGACACGGGCTAGACCGCCCAACTGCCAGTTGGTAGGCCAGAACCCACCGTTGCCAACACTTACCGGGAATCCCGATGTCATACGCCAGATGGAAGCGAGCTGCCATCCACCGAACAATGCATTGGAGAATCCGTTCGCGTTGGTCATGAACTTTCGCCCTGTTCCAAATGGAAGGTTATACACGCCGCTGGCCGCAATCTGATGAGTCGTGTCGAAATCAGCGACGGATCGAAGCAGGCCAGGTTCCCAAGGATTGGCAATTACGCTGTCCGAAATACCCACGCGCTCACCGGCAGAGGTCAAATCAATCGCCTTAGAAAAGGTGTAGTTGAAATCGATCAAGTCGCCGTTGTCCCACTGCTTTCTCGTGTTCAGCTGGAACGAGTGATAGTCACTGTTCCCCATGTTCCGCCATGCGGACAGGAACGAATACTGCGGGTTGTAAAGCGCATTCGGACCAAGCTTGCTGCAACGGTTTGTCCCGGCGCAAGCAACATCCATCTGGTACAAGGCGAAGGTGTAGTCTGGGCTATTGGCATAGAACCGTACAAGCGCATTCTGCGTTGGAGTACGACCACCAGCTGTAAACCCGGGCCACATATTCTCCCAAAATGGGATGCTGACATTCGGTAAGTTAGCAGGATCAAACCCGGTAGCGTTGACAATGCGAGCAGTCTCAGCTGCCGCTTCAAAGTAGGTCTGCCCACTGGTCGGATCTTTGAGATTGGTAGACATCGCAAGATCGCTCTGAGACATAAGCCGCCGACCCAACCGGCCAACATAACCAGCCTGAACAAAGAGCCCTTTTCCGAAGTCCCGCCCGATGTTGAAATTCATCGTCATGCTGTAGGGAGGAACAAGACTATCGTCCACCGAGTTAGTGATTGCAAAAATGTTGGGATACGGCGCCGGGAAGACTGCATCCGGAGCTGTTGGCATAATTGCCGTCGGCAAATTGGAGATTCCGGTGAACTTTGGCGCTGTGGCAATCGGCACGCTAGCCGATGGATTGGTCACCGAGGTTGACAATCCGTATGCCGTGGCGTCATAGCGACGCAGGATGCCCTGCCCAAAGGAATCGTAGAACATGCCCCAACCTGCGCGAATCGACGTTTTTCCGCCATCGCCGAACAGCGTCTTCAGGAACCCATCATTGAAGCTGGGCGACCAAGCAATGCCGAGCCGGGGCGCAAAATTCTTCTTGTGGTAAGGATAGAGCGGACGCCACCGCGGATCATCTTTGGTTACAAAGGAGATAGGTCCGATCTCATTCTGGGAACGTCCCTGTTCCGCCAAGTACCCGCGTAGTCCGAACCACGAACTAAGGGGCATGTCGGGCGACAACTGTTGTCCGTTTGCCTCCTCAATTGGAGGCATCAGGCTCCAGCGCAGACCGGCCGTAATGGTCAAATTGGGCTTCACACGCCATGAGTCGGAAACAAACAGCTCATACTCATTGCTGTTAAAGTTTCGCTGTACCGGTTCGCCCTCGGCAAGCCGTGTTCCATCAGCGAGGAAGTTGTACTGGCCGTTAGCTTGGGTAACTAGTCCCAACACAGCAGCGGATGCGTAGCGGTGAGAGACGAAGAACGCCGGGTCCATGTCGCTAAACGGTGCGTTCAGACCCGCTCCGCTATCCACGAGCCAAGACGAATTCGTCGATGCGCTTGAAAACGAATTCTGGTTGGTAAGTCGATCATTGCGGATGTAGCGAAGCTGCGCACCGAAGGTTAGGGTGTGGCTCCCTTTCGACCAAGTGGTAGTGTTCGTGATCATGTGCACTGGAATCAGTGCACGGAAATTGCGATTGGTGCCGATGATCGGATCAATGCCACGAAATTCTACCAGCGGTGTGGACGCAATACCTGCGGTCTCGGTGCCTTGACGCGTCAACCCATAACGGAAATCGTTAACGAGCGACGGAGTGAGCACGGACGTGAGACCTGTCGCGATGCCTTTTGAGTTTCTGAATTGGCGGGTGTTCGGGGCTTGTCCCGGAAACTGCTGTGTTCCGTCCTGACGATCATTCTGTAAATTGCCACGCACGAACAGGTGATGCTTGCCCTCCGCATCAATATTGAAATCGCTCTTCGCGATGTAGGTATTCCACGTGAGTGGGGTTCTGGATGTGAAACGGTAGCCAGCGATATTGTAGCCATCGCCCACAGTCATATCATTTGGCAGCGGATACAGTTGCATCACATCCAAGGCGGCAGTACTTACTCCACGTGGATCAATCACGCGGAGATCATTCGGAGTCAGAGTCGCTACCCCGCCCCCAATCGTGGGGTACTGCAGAATACCTTGACGCATCTGGGCGGTTGGCACCTCACGCAGCACAAGCGTGTCGCTGCGGTCCTGTCGTTGTTCCCAGTTGCCGAAGAGAAACCATCGGTTCTTCACCAGCGGGCCGCCGAGTGAAGCTCCACCAATGTTACGAATCAGTTTGGGCGGCTTATTTTCCAGCCCACTCATAATCTGAGACCGCTTCAAAAAGTAGTCGTTCGCCGATGTCGCATTGTTCCGGTGATACCAATACCCCGACCCGTGCACATCGTTCGTCCCACTCTTGGTCACCATGGATACTTGCGCTCCCGACGACCGGCCTTGCTCCGCCGTTGCATTGAGCGTTGTGGTACGGAACTCCTGAACAGAGTCGAGGGTCACACGAAGAACGCTGGAAAAGGGATTCTTCTCCATCTGGTCATTGACGTCAATACCATCGAGCGTAATGTTCGACTGGTCATTGCGTGCGCCGTTTACGTTGCCGCTCCGAGGGTCGCTGTTGTAAACACGCTCGCTATCTTCGCGGACATATAGCACTCCAGGTTGCAAAGCGAGCAGCCCAACCACATTTCGCGCATTCAGCGGCATTTCAATGATAGGCTTTGTCCCGACGGCGTTGCCCAAGGAAGCATCCGTTGTATTCAGCAACACCGCGTCAGCGGAAACAGAAACTGTCTCCGCGACGGTGCCGATCTTCTCGAATGTCAAATTCTGGGTGGCCGGTTGATTCACCAGCAGGCGCAGATCGCTGACCATCATGTCGTTGAAGCCAGCGGAGGTAGCCTTCAGCTCATAGAGTCCGGGGACTACCTGCAAAAAGTTATATGTGCCATCTTCGCCACTGGTCGTCGAACGTGTCGCCTGGTTAGCAACGTTCGTTAGCGTTAATGTTGCGCCGGGAATCACTGCACCCGTCAAGTCAGTCACTGTGCCGCGAAGCGAAGTGTTGGCTTGTCCGAAAGCGTGAGAGGCGAACAGGGCCAACAGCAAGGGGATCATCCCAAGTATGCGTGTCATTCAGCTCTCCTAAGAATTCAGTGGCTATGCCGCCACTGGATGACGCATGATCCTTACCAAATTCGTGAAGTCATACGTCAACCGATATACAAAAGGTTAACTCCAAGTTTAAGCCAAGCATCTAGTCCTGATAACTATTATTTTGAATGGATCTCATTCATTCTGAAGGACCAACTCCCGCTACTCGACGGTCTTGCTCGCAGGCTTTCTAATTTGGGATTTTTATCGCTACATACTAGTGCATTTTCGGAAGACACCCTTATCTCGTAACACACGTTATAAGATAACCTTATCGCGGGATGCCCGCCTTTCCTCCAGCAGGATCCTCTGGGTCCAAGAAAGGCCATATTCTTTTTCTTATCAACAATTTATACAGAATCAGCACTAAAACGATCTATTTTCTAATGAATCTGTACATCTCCGGTACAGAACAGTCATGAGCACAACAGTCCCAGACGTGACATATCACAGAAAAGCTGTTAGTTTAGTCATCGATCTGCAGGTATTCCATGGATAGAATTCAGCCTCTTCAAAATCACGTAGCCATCGTTACTGGAGCCAGCAAGGGCATAGGAAGAGAAATCGCTCTACGTTTTGCCCGGGAAGGGGCTCGCATTGTCGTGTGCGGGCGTGATGCGGATAGGGTCGATGCGGTGGTTTCCGAAGTACGTGCGCTACAGGTAGACGCCCTTTCCTTCGCACACGCCATCGACACCAAGTCCGATGCGGAGCTACTGGTGCAGACGGCGGTCGCTACCTTTGGTCGAGTCGACATCCTGGTCAACAATGCCGGAATCGTCAAAATGGAGCCATTCCTCGACCTTTCCCCCGAGACTTGGCAGTCCCATATTGATGTGCACATGACCAGTGCCTTGTACTGTGCGCAAGCCGCCGCCAGGGCCATGGGCAAGAATCAGTACGGTCGAATCATCAACATCTCTACCATTGCCGCAGGAATGGCAAACCCTGGATTTTCAGCATATTCCGCTGTCAAAGGAGCCATCGAAAGCCTCACCAAAGTGATGGCCGTTGAACTGGGCCCGCTTGGAATCACCGCCAACTGTGTCGCCCCCGGACCCGTCATGAATCAACAATTGGTTAACCTCTACGGCGAGGAACGATTGCGGGAACGGGAGTTAACAATCCCCTTGCGTAGGTTAGCGACGCTGGCCGAGGTCGCGCATGCCGTGCTCTTCTTTGCCCTTCCCGAATCTGCCTACATCACAGGACAGTTAATGGGGGTTGATGGCGGAGCTCGCGCCGCTGGTTGTTTTACCGCCGAGATCTATCGTCAACGGAAGGCCACTCAGGACTAACGAATCAAAATCAAACTAGTCCTGATTCCTAGTCGTACTTTTCGACAATGATTTGTTTTCGGTCGAAACCGCGAGTTTTCAGCTCCTCGCGAACTGAGTTCACCATGTCTTTCAAACCACAGATGTAGATATCCAGATCTCGGCGAGCCCCTAGCAACTCATCCAGGTGCTCCTGCACTCGTCCGGTACGTCCAGTCCAATGGCTGCTGGGTCGCGTTAACGTCGGGGCAAACTGGAAGTTCTCATGTTGCCCCGCCAAGCCTTCGAATTCCGCACGGTAGAGCAGGTTTTCTTCCTGGCGGACTCCGAAAAGTAGCTGAAATCTGCCAGACGCCTTCTGCCCCAGTGCATGAAGTAACCATCCCCGCATGGGGGCCACCCCAGTGCCCGTAGCAACGAACAGCGCATCGCGCTCCAGGCTGCGCAAGGTAAAGGTCCCCACCGGCCCTCGCATCGGCACAGACTCCCCAGGGGTCATCCGAAACAGATGCGGAGAAAACCGCCCGCCCGCCACTTCGTTGACGCATAGTTCAAAACGGTTGCCATCCGGCAATGACGCAATGGAGTAGGCGCGGGTAATCGGTTTCCCCTCGAACTCCTCCGTTAAGGACACAAACTGCCCCGGAACAAAATCAAACTGCGGTATCCCCTTAACTTCAAACACGAAATGTCTGGTATTCGGGGCGATCTGCTCCGTTCTCAACAATATGGCTTCCTGCTGCAAAGCTTGTTGTCCTCTCCACTCTCTAGGGTTCTTGGGCCAGCCTGCTGAACCTCGGCACGATGCTCTTGCCTCTATTACATCATCTTGGATGCAAATAGTCGTATATGGTCGCATCAGGACGTCAACGACAGAGCTCTGCGCCGTCAGCCGATCCTAAAAGTGAAACAGTTGGAATCCGATGCCCCAGCTTGTTACCTTGTATCCAGTCATGAAATCCTTTCTGTCCCTCGCTTGTTTATTGGCGCTTACTGCGCTTTCAGCGTTCGCGCAGAACCCGGATGGAAAACTCCGCATCCTTGCCATCGGAGCCCACCCGGACGACTGCGACATCAAGTTCGGTGGAACCGCTGCGAAGTTCGCCAAATTGGGTCACCATGTGAAATTCCTATCCGTCACCAACGGTGATGCGGGTCACCAGGATATCGGTGGGGGTCCCCTTGCCGTTCGCCGCTTCAAGGAAACGCAGGAATCGGCTCGTCGTTTGGGCATTGAAGAGTACGAAGTGCTTCCCAATCACGACGGTGAGTTGATGCCCACCCTAGAGATCCGCAAGGAAATCATCCGTCGCATTCGCCAGTGGAATGCTGATATCGTTATCGCCCCCCGCACCAACGACTACCATCCGGATCACCGCTACACCGGCGTGCTAGTCCAGGACGCGGCATTCATGGTCATCGTCCCCAACATTGCATCCGATACCCCGGCGCTCCGCAAGAACCCGGTCTTCCTGTACTACTCAGACCACTTCCAGCGTCCGAACCCCTTCCGCCCCGATATCGCCGTTTCCATTGACGACGTTTGGGAACAGAAGGTCAACGCCCTTGATGCGCAGGACTCTCAGTTCTATGAATGGCTCCCCTGGACGGTCGGCAAGTCGGACGAAGTGCCCACTGACCCCAAGGCACGCCGGGAATGGCTAGCCAAGACCCGCTTCGGCTCCATCACCCCCGCTGTCCGCGAATCCCTGGAACGTCTATATGGCAAGGAACGCGCCAGCAAAGTGCAGCACGCCGAATCCTTCGAACTCTGCGAATACGGACAGCAGCCCACCATGGAAGAACTGAAGGCCATGTTCCCATTTTTCAAGTAGTTGCCATCCAAACGACTACTAAAATGCAGGTAAAAAAGGGCGATGTCGCTCATGGCGACATCGCCCTTTTTCCATTTCTTTGCGCGTAGCTTTCTACTGGCAGGACTCGAAGTAATCGCGAATCAGGCCTTCCAACTGCGGATTGCAAATTACGCAGCTCTCGGAATAGATCGTCGACTTGCCATGAAAGTCGAAGTACCTCCCACCCGCTTCTTCTGCCAAAATTTTCGAGGGCGCATAGTCCCAAGGCTTTCCAGTCACCGAAAAGAACGCGTCCATCTGGCCGGCCACCACATACAAAGGTTCCAGTCCGCCGAAGCACCGAATCGCCCAGAACTGATGCAAAAACTGAGTAATGGTCTCTGAAAACGGCTTGCCCACAAGGTGGTTTAGCCCATTGAATCCGATAACAGCTCGGGAAAACCGATCCACAGACGACACATGCAACTGTCGTCCGTTGCACCAAGCCCCCTGTCCCTTCGCGGCAGAATACAGTTCGCCAAGCACTGGATGATTGGCCAGTCCCACCACAATCTCGCCATCCGCTTCCAGCGCCAACAGGTTGGAATAGCTGTGAATGCCTCGCGAATAGTCCTTGGTGCCATCAATGGGGTCAAGAATCCACCGCCGCCCGCTGCTTCCTTCGCGGCTACTCCCCTCTTCACCCAGGAAGCCATCGGTCGGAAATGCTTTGCTCAGGCGGTCCACCAGAAAGGTCTCGGTCGCCTTGTCAGCTTCCGTCACCGGCGAATCATCGTCCTTGATTTCGGTCTCGAACCCACGACGCCGATACTCCAGAGAGATCTCGCCAGCTTCGGCCAACAATTCCCGGGCTATTTGCAGTTCTTTTTCCCACGCCATCGGCATCATTGTAGCGCGCCGCCCTAGCGTCGCCGTAGAAAGCCTCCAGCTTCCCTCCTTGATCGACCTACTCAGTTTGGTCCTTTTCTGAATTGTGAGGATCATGTATCCGACTCAGAATCGTCCAGATCACTTGCTCCCCATTTTCTGGGGGTGATAGCATCCCAAGAATGCCCCGCCGCACTGTATATACCCTTCTCAAGAACGCTGCTGACGAATTGGGCAATCGTGCTGCCCTCTTCCAACCAGAATCCAAGGGTGGCTCGCGTACCTATACCACCTACTCATGGAACCAGTTCAAAGAGATCGTTGAGGAAGGGGCATGTGGACTCCGAACCATCGGCTTAAAACGGGGCGATATCGTTGCCCTTGCAGCCGATACCAGCGCGGGCTTCTATTTCGCAGATTTTTCCATCATGACGGCGGGCTGCGTCGCTGCAGCCGTCTACCTCAGCTACCCCGCGGAAGATCAGGCGCGCACCATCCTCGATTGCGATGCAAAGGCCGTTGTGGCCGATTCTGTGGCGACCATGAACAAGTTGATCGCAGCTGCCGGTGATCAGCCCCTTAATGTCCAATGGATCGTCCTTGATGACTCTTCTACGGAGCCCAAAGCCGACTACCTAACGTTCAGCAAATTGCGCGAACTGGGCCGCGAGGCCATGGAACAGGACCCGCAATTCTTCTCCTGCGTCGAAGCCGAAAGTGACCCCGAAGACTACGCCATCATCTATCTGACTTCGGGCGCCACGGGCCAGCCGAAGATGGCCCTGGTTACCCACCGAGCCTGTGTGGACAACACAGATATTGGGCCGCAAATCGGGCTGGACTCCACACAGCGTACCCTCGTCTTTCTGCCAGCCGCCCACATCACCCAACGATTGGCTGGCCAATTACTTCCTGTTCGCTGTGGCATGTCCGTGTACTTCACCGACAGCCTGATGCGCCTGCCCCAGGACCTGCGTACGGTGAAGCCTCATTTCTTTGTCGCGCCGCCTCGCCTCTGGGAACGGATTTATACGAGCATCTGCACCGAGGTAAAGAAGAAGGGTGGAATCGCGGAAAAGATCTTTTACTGGGCGCTTGGGGTCGGGCTCTCTGCTCTGGATAGCCAACTTGCTGGTAAGTCTGTTCCTGCTCACATCGCCCTTGCCCAGAAAGTTGCGCAACGGTTGGTCTATCAGAAGGTACAGGAACGCTTTGGTGGCGAGATGCGGCTTGCTGCTTCCGGATCAGCGCCCTTAGGCCGCGATCTCGCTCGTTTCTATCTGGCCATCGGCTTCCCCCTCCGCGAAGGCTTCGGTTTGACGGAAGGCGGCATCACCGCGCTCAACCCCAAGGACCGTCCAAAACCGGGCACCATCGGCAAACTGTTGCCTGGCACCCTCATGAAAATCGCGGACGATGGCGAATTGCTTGTCGGAGGCTCAACCGTCTTCTCTGGATACTACAAAGACCCTGAGAACACCGCCAAGGTTCTTGTCGATGGCTGGGTCCATACCGGCGACATCGCGTCTATTGACGAAGATGGGTACTACTCCATCACGGGCCGTAAGAAGGATGTCATCGTAAATTCCAACGGCAAGAAGGTCTTTCCCGCCCGTGTCGAAGGCTTTTTCAAAATGGAGCCACTGATCAACCAAGTGCTCCTGGTTGGCGACAAGTTGCCCTACATCACCGCGCTTTTCACCATTAATCAGCAGGTGGCCGAAACCCTGGAAGGGATGGATCAATACAAGGGCAAGGACTACGCAACCATTGCAACCGCACCACTGGTGCATTCCGAGGTGCAACGAGCCGTAAATCGTCTCAACAAAAGCCTTGCAGCCTTCGAACAGATCCGGCGATTCTCCATCCTTGATCAGGATTTCAGCGTCGAAGGTGGTGAGCTAACTGCCACTATGAAGCTACGTCGCGGCCCGATTCTCGAAAAGTACCGTACGCAAGTCGAAAAGCTCTACGAAGGCAAAGAAGAAGTGAGACTTTAGATCTATCATTAAACTCACTCTCCGCGTCTGTATCTGTTTGACCTCTGCGGCTGCCCACGTTTCCAAGCAGCTATTTCTTCGTTTACCAAAGAAAATCGTTGACCAAGCAACTATTGTCATGTAATTTAAAAACAGTGATGTCTGTTGACTCTGCTTTACAGATCGAGATCCAGCAGTCCCGGCCCTTCGTCAGTCACGAAGAGGAGTTGACGTTGGCGGTCTTGCGTACTGCAGACCTGATTCGCGGAGCCATATCCAAGGCGCTTGTTCCTTATGGAATCACGACACAGCAGTACAACGTACTTCGTATTCTGCGTGGTAGCGGCAAGCGAGGAATGCCTACGCTTTCCATCGGAGAGCGTATGATCGAACGGACTCCCGGCGTTACACGACTGCTCGATCGACTGGAAGCACATGGGTGGGTCGAACGGGACCGCTGCCAGAGAGATCGCCGGGTCGTTTACGCGAAAATCACCGACAGTGGCATCGATCTGCTCGACCAGATCGGGACGCCGTTTGCCGATCCAGCCAAGACACTATTTCCTGAGATTCCAGGATCTGACATAAAGACACTGATTGGTCTCCTGGCCACCCTCCGGCATACAGACGCCCTGTCTTGCCGTGATCCATTGGGCCTGTCAACAGGCGACGACACAAAGAACGATTAGGTGCAAACGAAGAGGAGCGACTACGATGCGAGTACTCAAGATCGTGCTGCTTTCCGCCTTGGCTGCCTTCAGCGCCATGGCTACCGATTACAAAATTGATCCGGCGCATTCCAGTGCCCAGTTCTCTGTCACGCACATGGGGTTGAGCAAGGTGCGCGGCGGCTTCGGCAACGTGCAGGGCGCCGTTAGCTATGATCCGGCCAACCCAGCAGCGGCAAAAGTCGAGGCAACCATTGACGTCAGCACGGTCAGCACCAACGACGTGAAGCGAGACGGTCATTTGAAGAGCGCGGACTTCTTCGAAGTCGAAAAATACCCCACCATGAAATTTGTCTCTACGAAAGTTGAAAAAGCGGGAGCGGGAAAGCTCAAAGTTACGGGAGACCTTACCTTGAAAGGCGCTACCAAGCCCGTCGTCCTTACTGTGGAAGGCCCGACCGACGAGATCAAAGATCCCCGCGGCATGCTTCGTCGCGCCGCATCGGCCACCACCCGCATCAACCGCAAGGACTTCGGAGTAATCTGGAACCGCGCTCTCGACACCGGTGGCGTCATGGTCTCCGATGAGGTTGATATCACCATCGACCTCCAGTTCGCCACCTCTGCCAAGTGACCTTCCCCTGATTGCGGCGGCAGCCGACTAAAGAAAAGGGCGGTCCCCCACTCGGGACCGCCCTTTCGATGCTTTTTCCTCAGCCGCAGGTCAATTCGACGCGCTTCTTTTCAATCTCCTGCTAATCATGTGTTCCTGCGCCTCACCGAGTGGGGCTATCCCGCCATTCTCGCCCATGCTCGGAACCAACGCTTCCAGAATGGCTTCCAGACCACACCTTACATGCAATCGCATCGCCTTTTCCGCCTCATCTGCGTCAGTACCCACCACGACTTCCGCCAGTTTCTGGTGCCGTCCACGGGATTGCAAGGTCTTTTTGTAAGCAGTATCAAAAAGCCACTTAAAGACCAGTGTCTGATTCCACTCGATGATTCGCCCCAGAGCCGTGCATCCGGTGCTTTCCACCAGTCTTGCGTGAAAATGCAAATGAAGCTTGTGGCGCATGCGCAAGTCTTCCGCACGATACTCGGGATGTTCCGATAGCGTGACATCGAGTTCATCGAGTTGGATTGCCAGCTTCGTCAGTTCTTTTCGCTCACTGGAACTGGCTTTCTCTGCAAAAAGTCGCGCGGCTTGGCACTCTAAGGCCTCACGCACAACCAACTGCTCGCGGATGTCCAGTGGAGTCGGAACGCGCACCCGGGTGCCCACGCGAGGCTTGCTTTCCACAAGCCCCTCGGTCTCCAAGCGCTGCAACGCCTCCATGATCGGAACAAAGCTCACTCCGTACTCGGCAGCCAACTTCCGCCTGGAAATCGCGGTTCCCATCGTTAGGTCTCCGTGCAAGATTCGAGCGCGAATGCTTAGGTATGCTTGCTCGGCGAGGCTGCCTTTTAATTTCTTGTTCTTTTGATCCACGTAGTAATACCAGTCAAGTCTAAAATTGGGAAGAACCCGACCCAAGCTCCAACCTAAAAGCTTGTTAATGTTCCACCGCCAGGCGCGAAAGCCCTTCTCCGGTCGGTTTACTCCCAACAAGCACTCACACCCAGCGTTGAGTACTCGGGCAACAGTTCGGGTGCCCATCTATATGGAAATGACAACCAAGTTGAACAATAAGTTACCACTTCCTAGTACATTCAAAAAATAACAGCAGTCCACGGCGGAGCACTCAGCCCAAAGAAATGGGAAGTCCAGTTACTTCCTGTAAGGCTGCCATCTATGTGGCGGATTCTATGGACTTAGTTGGATCAACAAGCAGCCAACAGAGGGCTCCTGCAAAGTACAACGCCCCCGTCAAATAGAGGGGAGCGGACCAGCTAGCAAACTCATCCACCACAAATGCGAGGATGACCGGACTCAGCATGCCACCCACCTGTCCAGCGGTATTCATGAATGCGCTAACGACTCCGGAATGGCCTCCGCCGATATCAACAGCCGCACCCCAGGACGCCCCCAATAGAAAGTTGGACCACGCAGCCGCCACGCCGATCAGCAGCGTGCTGGCCACCGGCTCTGCCACAGACGTACCCCAAACAAGAAAACCACTGGCAAGAAGAAACGAGGCCACGCCAACCGACACTCGGCCGATACGAAGTCCAAATCTGCGACACAGGTAGTCCGTTGTGGCGCCTCCGAAAAAGTCAGCGACCACACTGAACAGTAGGGGCACTCCGGCCAGCAGGCCAATCGATGCACCCGTAATCCCTCGTTCCGTCGCCAGATAAGTCGGCATCCAGGTGATGTAAAAATAGAATCCATAGGTCTGGGTAAAGTACATCGCGCACAATCCCCATACACTTCGGTTGCGCAAAATCTTCCGCCATGGCACCCCGGCCATGCTGTGGCTGGCTCCGGTAACCCTCCCGGATTCAATGTATTCCAGTTCCTGTGGGCTGATGGAAGAATCTTCTCGCGGCTCATCCCGCATGCGGGAATACCACAACCACGACCAAACGAACCCAAGCAGCCCAAACACAACGAAGACGGTTCGCCAGTGCATTATCTGCAGCAGGGCGGCTACCAGAATGGGGGTAAGTCCGCCAGCCAGGTGGGCTCCCATAAAGAACACACCCTGCGCCATGCCTCGTTCCGTAGACGGGAACCAACGGGAAAGCACCCGGGCCGCGTTCGGCCACGCGCCAGCTTCGCCCGCTCCGAATAGAAAGCGGATCCCGACCAAAGAGGCAAAGCTGAACGCACCCGCCGTCATCAACGTAAAAGACGACCACCAGACCACGATGCGCGTGATCACACGCCTTCCGCCGATGCGGTCGCCCCATGCCCCGGTGGGGACCTCAAACAAGCCGTAGGCCAACGTGAAGGCGCTAAACACCAACCCCATTTGCACGTTGCTCAGCCCCAGGTCTTCGGTCATCGCCTGGGCCGTAACAGAGATGCATACCCGGTCCAGATAGGTCAGCGCGGCTAGGCTTGCGCAAAACGCGAGCACTCGATGGCGGACCCCAAACCGTCTCCCTCGCGCTGACGAATCGAACCCAGATTCTTGTACTTGCATTTGGTCTCTGACGATATAACATCCGCGCCGCAATTTGGGGGGGAAATGATCTATCGGCTGACGTTCGAGGAGGCTTTGCTTTGCGTACCTCTAGAGTGCCAATTAGCTCAGGGCCAAGCGCGATTGACGGATTGCAGCCTGGCTATAGTCTCTACACAAGAGCCAGTAATGCAGTACTAAACGTACTTACATGACTGATCACGCAAACTATCAGCCAATACCGTTCACGTAACATAGGTTAAATCAACTAACGGAGGTTAGCTGCCTATTTTCGGCGTTTCAAATATATTTTTATATAATAAATTAATCACACTTGTACTTTTTAGGGTCATTTTTTAACAATTTCACAACTTCGTACCAATGGAAACATATGTTAATTTGACCTAGGGCGATCAGACGGTCGCCATCGTTGCAAGACCGACAGAAAAATTCTGTTGGCAGCTTATCGGAGGATGTGCACCTTGTTGAAATATCTTTCTCGTTTAGCTCCGAGCCTGCTACTCGCCTGCTCGTTGAGTTCTGCGGCGTTTGTAAATCCCGGATTTGAAGAAGGAACCCTGGCTGGCTGGAATTCCGTAGGAAACGTAAACGTCTCTGCGGGAGAGTCCTACGGACCGGCGGGAGTGGTGACGCCTTACGGCGGGCCCCTATGGGCTGCGCTACTCAATGCGGAGGGCGTCCCGGTTACCTCTCTGGTTGAGGAGTTGGGAGTCAGCACCAACACTCTTGAAGCTACAAATGGCGGCACCACTGCATTCAATGGCACACTGCTCTGGCAGACCATTTCCGCGAATGCAGGAGATACCGTCCAGATTCACTGGAACTTTGTGGAAAGAGACGGACCCAACGACGATTGGTCATTCTTTGGTGTCTCTCTTGACGGAGGAGCAGCGGAGCTTGAGCGGCTTGCAAGCGCTGCGGACCTGAGCGGTTCCTCTGCTGGGGTAACGGTGGGTGGCTGGCAGACGAAGACTGTCAACATCACCACGGCCGGAACCTACACCTTCTATCTCGGCGTGGTCAATGCAAACTCAGGCGCGGGCACCGATCCTACGGCATCTCTGCTCTGGGTCGATGGAGCCAACCTGATTCCCTATGAAGCACCGGAAGAACCCGGTGAGGTGCCTGAGCCCGGCACTGTAGTAATGTTCCTGGCCGGTCTCGCGTGCATTGCAGCGAAGGTCCGCCTCCGTAAGGCCTAGATGCCAGGCCTCGGGGCAGGAGCCACATCGCGCTCCTGCCCCTATTTTTATGGGGCCCGCCGATATTCTTTCATTGGAATTGACACGCAACCACCGACGGTCTTTGCCACCAGTCACCCGTGGGAGCTGTCTATAGAAAATCTGATTTGCCGATGTCGCCCGCGACGCCCCCGTTCCCCTTGTACCGATCCAGGAATTGACCGTACCAGACCCCGCCTGTCCAAACAGTCACAAAATTCCATCCGGAAACGGTGGTACTAACGAGATGCGGAATACACCTCTGAAGGCCCCGCGTAGGCATGAGGGCGGATTTGCGCATGCTACGCTGCAAGAGGATCGCGGAACTTGATCGGCATCTTCACATACTGCTCACTATGTGACCCGGGCAAGGTTTCCGAAGGGAGTTCACTTTGTTTAGACACGCAGCCTATTTGTTTTGCGGACTGTTGCTACTCTGCCCCTGGAGTTCAGCGGCGTTCGTAAATGGTGAATTTGAAACCGGCGACTTGACTGGCTGGACCCTGATCGGCACTGGCCAGTCCAGTAGCGGACAATCTTATGAGGAGGTTGAGGTCTTTCCCTTTGCCGGATCTTGGGCCGCCGAACTCAACTCGGGAGGCACTAGCGGAGACGACATAGCGGTCACCCTTGGCGTGGATCATGAGACACTCAATGACTCCAACAACGGTGTTGTAGCAGAGAGTGGGTCTCTGCTTTGGCAGTCGGTATTGTTAAACGCCGGAGACACAATACAATTCCGTTGGAATTTCGTGGCGGGTGATAGCGCCCCATACAGCGATTGGGCGATCTTCGGTTTGTCCTTTAACGGTGGCCCATCGACGCTGCAACGACTGTCCAGCGTCGATGAGTTTGAAGGCGCCGCCGAAGAATACCAAGCGAGTGGCTGGCAGTATTATTCCGCCACTGTCGCCGATACGGGTGTCTACACGCTCTATTTCGGGGTATTGGATGGGCTGGAAGAGGGTTTTTCTTCCTACTTGTGGGTGGACTCGATCTCTGTCTCTGAGGCAGGAGCGGTTCCAGAGCCGGGCACCTTAGCCTTTCTCGCCATCGGCTTGGTTTGCATAGCCCTAAACGTGCGCCGCCGAAGAGGCTAGCTAAGGCCAACAGTTTCTAGCTGTCCCTTGTCGCAAGAAGAAGTAGCCGATGGCGCTGCCACGGCTGCGCTCTAGTTCTCTTTGCGGAAACACCTCTGGGGCCAGGAAAGTACGCACCTGCAATAAAGACGGCCATCCGAGGATCGCAGAGCCACCGGCTTCTTTGATCCTCGGATGGCCGTCTTGGCGATTACTCTGAGCGCGAACTGGGCTGGGCCCCGTTTGCAGTAAGTCCGGCCATTGGGCTTGGTGGTCGGCCAGCCAACTCCCCAAGCTTGGGCATGATACCCTATAATTTCGATCTTATTAGTAGAGACCTTTCCAGGTTAGACCGTGTTTTGTCCGACTCCTGTACAGGCTCCTTTGTATCTAAGGAAGAGAGGAATTCATGGCCACCCTGTCTTTTCGACGTTCAATTTCTGGTGCATCTCGACGCAAACGCGCTTGCGGCACGGTGTGCCTGGGTCTGCCGGAACTGCTGCTCTTCCTTTTGTTCGCTGTAGTCTTTCTGATGGTAGGGTGCGGCTCTGCTGCTGACCCGATCTCTGGCCTGTGGAATGCTCAGATCATCACGGATACCAGCGAGCCGATTGCCTTTCAGCTCGACGTAAGACGAGAAGGCGACAAAGTAACAGGAGCCTTGGTAAATGGGCCGGACCGGGAAGAGGCGACCGCCGGCAGTTTCGATGGCAAGACATTGACCTTAAAGTTCAACTTCTACGACGCGGAACTGATCGCCACATTGGAAAATGGCAAGCTTGGCGGTGAGTTTACCCGTCAGCGCGGCAAAACAAAGATTGCGCGGAAGTTCACAGCGTCAAAAGACAGCCAGATCTCCCAGGCTGGGGCTGATACGCCCAACGTGGCAGGCGATTGGATTCTGACGGTTGGCGAAGGAGCAGGGCAACGGATTTGGAGCGCCACGCTCGCACAAGATGGAGCGAAGCTGAGCGGTACTGTCATCCCCATCAGTGGAGACTGGGGAACTCTTTCTGGCTACGTGAAGGACGGCAAGATCTACCTCAGCCGTTTTGATGGCATTCGCGCATTGCTTTGGACGGGCGCTGTCACCGCAGACGGACGTATCGAGGGGCGCTTCGACGATAATCGCCAAGTGATTGCGGAACGTGTTCAACAGGCGATGGCACAGGGCGCCAAGCCACAGGACCCGGAAACCTATACCACGGTGAAAGACCCATCCGCGCCTTTTACATTTGAAGGCCTGGACGTTAATGGGAAAAGTGTACGATCCACGGACTCCCGATTTAAAGACAAAGTGGTAATCGTCACCATCACCGGCACATGGTGCCCCAATTGCCACGAAGAGGCCCCGGTACTGGTCGATCTCTACAAGAAATATAAGGACAAAGGTCTGGAAATTGTGGCGCTGGCTTATGAATACACCGGCGACACGCCCCGGGATTTGGAACAACTGAAGATCTACGCCCAGCGCCACTCGATCGAGTTCCCTCTGCTGCTCGCTGGCACCACCGAGTCGGGAGAGATCGCACGGACCCTGCCCCAACTCGTCAATTTCGGGGCCTACCCCACCACCATCTACGTCAATCGCCAGGGCAAGGTGGATGCCATCCACGCCGGGTTCGAAGGCAAAAGCACCGGAGATCGGCACACAAAGCTGGTTGCGTCTATCCAGGCCCGCACCAAGAAACTGCTGGAGCAGTAAGTCGCGTAGAGCCCTGGCTGGTATCGCAGGAAACAAAACCAGCTAGGGCCTCACAAATAAGGCGGCAACGGACTCGGCAATCGCCACCGGATCGACGCCATCCCCCGTCGCGTTGCAGAGAAAAATTACCGAAATCCCACTCCGCAAGTGCCGAACATAGGCCGCGCGGAAACCAGCGTTTGTCCCGCCACTATGGAGTGCGATCTCTACGTTTCGCGGGTCTTTCAACTGCCAACCAAAGCCGTAGGGCGCCAATTCCCCGTTTCGCAGTCGCGCCGGTTTCAGAATGCTTTGGTTGCTCTCCGGCGTGAGACCCTGGCCCTTCATCAGAGCGTTTTCATAGCGCGCCAGATCCAGGGCCGTGCTCAACACAGCGCCACTCGCCGCCGTGACAGAGGGTCGAAGATTTACCCCGATCTGCATCTTGTCCGCTTTGAGCACATAGCCGCTCGCGCGGCCTTCCACAAGGGAAACATCATCGTTGACCGCAGTAGATTGCATTCCAGCGGGTTTAAAAACCCGGTCACGTAGGAATGTGGCGAAGGTCTGGCCGCTGACCTTTTCGATTACCATCGCCAGCAAAGAATAGGCCGCACTGGAGTAGCGAAACTTGTCTCCCGGTCGGAAGTCCAGATGCCGACTACCCAGCATGTCCAGGAACTCATCCTCACTATATTGTCTGTAGAAGCTGAAACCGGGAACCTCGGTCCAATTCGGAATACCAGAACTGTGCGTCAGGACATGCTCGATGGTGACTTCCTCCCACGCCTTGACCGACCGCGGAAGATGCAGGTTCAACGGGTCGCGTAGTCGCAGCTTTCCTTCATCCACCAGAATCAGGATTGCTCGCGCGGCGAACTGCTTGGTGATGGAACCAATCTGCAGCACGGAATCCATACCCATGGGAACGGATAGTTCCACATTCGCCATACCGAAAGCACCGGAGGATATGATCGCTCCCTGGCGCGTCACCACATAAACTGCGCCGGGAAGGCCCTGCTGCTGCATACGCTGCTTCACCAGAGCATCGGCCGCCTCACTCGCTGGCAACACCTGCACCAAGCAGGCAGCCAGCAACAGCATACGGATTCCCAACACAAGATAGCGGTGTTGCCTGAATATCATCATAAAAGTATCCCTGTATAGTAGCCCAGCCAGTACAGATCGATGGCCACCCAGCAGATGCCTGTGAACAATAGGGATCGAATCCTCCGAACAATTTGCCGACACGTCCGTATTAGCGAGCAGAGGTTGCGATGTTTACATTCCTTCTGTGGTGCATTTTGCTCTTGCTCTGTTGGCCATTAGCGCTGCTAGCACTGCTGGCTTACCCCTTGGTATGGCTATTGTTGCTGCCCTTCCGACTGGTAGGCATTGCAGTGGATGGCGCCCTCCGGCTAGTTTGGGCCATCGTCACACTCCCCGGCAGGCTGCTGACTGGCTTTCGCTAGATTCCGTTCGCAGGCTTAAGCTTCCTCGTCAGAACCGGGTTCTTATTCCTCTTGCCGAATTCGGCGAGGGATAGGGACCCTTTTTGGCGATACACCCCACCTTTTCGTAAACCTCATATCAACCATTGGTGGTACACATGCGCTACAATTAGGACATCAATGTCCGAGACAAACCAACCACCTGAGGTACCGGACGCGACAGCAGACGCGCCGCTCGCCGTAGCAACGCTTTCCGCCGAAGTAGCCCAAACTGACCCAAACCTGATCTGCACATTGAGGGATGGGACAAAAGTGAAACGAAGGCTTCTCCGTATGCGCGTATGCAATGAACGAGACGCGAAGGACAAGCTGTGTGCGGGCCATCTGAAGCGTGCGTTTCGATACAGCAAGGAACTCTCGGAGAAATTTGGGGCATCTGCGGAACTCTATCGGTGTGACAAGTGCCATACCATCTATCTGCCCCATCCTGATGATCCAGGCACCGGCATTCTGAGTTTCTAGTAGGGAAACTCGCGAGTTCCGGGCTGGAAACGATATGCTGGTTAACCGGAGTTTCCGGTTTGAATAACAGGAAACTCCCCGCGGCGCCACCGCGGACCTTTCGAGGAGTAAACAGATATGATTGAGCAGAAGATCCTCAAACTGCGGGAGAACCGTCAGCTGGCGAAGCTGGGCGGAGGCGCCAAGCGTATCGAAGCGCAGCACGCCAAAGGGAAGTACACGGCTAGGGAGCGTGTCGAAAAGTTGCTGGATCCCGGTAGCTTCGAAGAATTCGATATCTTCGTAAAGCATCGCAGCCACGATTTTGATCTCGACAAAACACGCATAGCCGGCGACGGCGTTGTTTGCGGATTCGGGACAATCAATAGCCGTCAGGTCTTTGTGTTCTCTCAGGACTTTACGGTCTTTGGCGGCTCTCTCTCAGAAACCTTCGCTAAGAAAATCTGCAAGGTCATGGACGCCGCCATCAAGGTGGGCGCTCCGGTCATTGGTCTGAACGACTCCGGTGGCGCACGCATCCAGGAAGGTGTGCTTTCGCTGGCCGGTTATGCGGATATTTTCCTCCGAAACACTTTAGCCTCCGGAGTCATTCCGCAGATTTCCGCCGTGATGGGCCCATGCGCTGGCGGCGCGGTCTACTCCCCCGCCATCACCGACTTCACCATCATGAATAAGGGCTCGTACATGTTCACCACCGGCCCCAAGGTCGTAAAATCCGTCACCGGTGAAGACATCGAAACCGAAGATCTGGGTGGAGCTATGGTGCATGCCGCAAAAAGCGGAGCCTGCCACATGGTGACCGATAGCGAAGACGAGACCATCGAACTCATCAAGGTGATGCTCTCCTACATGCCCCAGAACAATCTGGGTGAACCACCGATTTACGCCACCACCGACCCGATCAACCGGTCAGAGGAAGACCTGAATACCATCATTCCGGACGACCCCAACAAGCCTTATGACATGAAGAACCTGATCTCGCTGGTGATGGATGACAAGAACTTCCTGGAGTTACAGCGGCACTATGCGCCCAACATCATCACTGCATTCGCGAGACTGAACGGGCGCTCTGTGGGCATCGTGGCCAATCAACCTAAGTATCTCGCCGGTGTTCTGGATATCAACGCCTCGCGGAAAGCAGCTCGGTTTGTTCGCTTCTGCGATGCCTTCAATATTCCGGTCATTACCTTTGTGGATGTCCCCGGCTTCTTGCCCGGTTCGGGACAGGAACATAACGGCATCATCATCCACGGAGCCAAGCTGCTGTTCGCCTATGCGGAAGCAACGGTACCAAAGATCACCGTAATCACGCGTAAGGCTTACGGCGGCGCCTACGATGTGATGGCATCCAAGCACCTGCGCGCCGACATCAATTACGCCTGGCCCCAATCCGAAATCGCCGTAATGGGCGCGCGAGGGGCTGTGGAAGTGCTCTACGGGAAGCAGATCAAAGAGGCAGCGGACCCGGCCGCCGAAGCGACACGCCTGACCAAAGAGTACGAAGAACAGTTCATGAATCCGTATCTTGCCGCCGAACATGGTTTTCTCGACGACATTATCGAGCCAGACAAGACGCGCTTCCGTCTGATCCGTGCGCTCGAAATGCTCAGCACCAAACGGGACAGCATCCCGCCCAAGAAGCACGGAAATATTCCGCTCTAAGGAGGCGAGAGATGAAGACACCCTGGACATCAAACCTATTTCTTTTCGTGGTCACACTGCTGACTGCGCACTCGGCCTGGGCCGCCTCCGCGAAGGAGGAGATCATTGCCGGGGACCCGGCTCAACTGGGCGTCGTGCTGCTAGTCCTTGGGATGGGAACCGTTTTTACAGGACTTATTCTTGTTTTCTTTTTCCTTCTCGCGTTACAGAAATTCTTTTCTAAGGACAAGCCGATTGTTGTACAGAAGTCCGATGGATCACCCGCGCCTACGGAGATGAAGGTGACCAACGAAATGGCCACCGCCATCGCACTCGCCCTCTACATGGACCTGCGTACCAGTGGCGAGGAAGAAGCAGACTCGATTACCATCCGCAAAATCACGCGCCCGTTCTCCCCATGGTGGAACGCCGCCAAAACCCAGGTCATGTTCGACAAAGTAGAAATCTTCCGGAGGAATCGTTAGCCATGCGCACATTCAAATACACGATCAGCGGCAATCAGTATGAGGTTGCCATCGAGAGTTTTGACGGATCCAAGGCGCGAGTGAGTGTGAATGGCATGACGCTCGACGTTGAGGTAGAACGGGAAACCGAAAAAGTAACCATTGATCGCCCCAAAGTGGTGGCAGGCTCAGGCCCGCAGCCGGAGCGCGTGAAGCCGCAAGGCGGAGCGGGCACGGTCAAGTCTCCGCTCCCTGGCGTGATTCAGGCCGTGCATGTGAAGGAAGGCGACGCTGTAAGGGCAGGCCAGTGTGTCGCGATTCTCGAAGCCATGAAGATGGAAAACGAGATTGCCGCACTTACCGATGGCGTCGTCGAGAAAGTTCACGTCGCAAAGGGCCAGAACATACTCGAAGGGGACGTGGTCGTCACCATAAGGGGTTAAATCATGTTCGAATTTATCTCACAGTTCGTGACCAGCAGCGGATTTGGACAGTTCGCCATCGGCAATCTGGTGATGTTGATTGTCGGCTGCATCTTCATTTATCTCGCCATCACCAAAGGATATGAACCCCTGCTGCTCGTACCCATCGGGTTCGGTATGTTGGTTGGCAACATCCCCTTCATGGAAGGCATGGATATTGGCTATCGCGAAGAACACACCGTGCTGAACATCCTCTACCACGGCGTGCGATACGGGTGGTTCCCGCCACTGGTGTTCCTGGGTATTGGCGCGATGACAGATTTTTCGTCATTGCTATCCAACCCCAAACTTCTGTTGTTGGGAGCAGCGGCACAGGCTGGCATTTTCGCCACCCTGTTCGGCGCACTGTTTCTGGGCTTCACGCCCGCGGAGTCTGGCGCCATTGGCATCATCGGCGGCGCCGACGGCCCCACGGCCATCTTTCTTGCTTCGAAGTTGGCCCCACATCTACTAGGAGCGATCGCGGTCTCGGCATATTCCTACATGGCGCTGGTGCCAGTTATTCAGCCCCCCGTGATGCGGCTTTTGACCACGAAGCACGAGCGGCTAATTCGCATGAAACCGCCACGGCAAGTCTCACGCCGCGAAAAGATCATCTTCCCCATCGTCGGCTTCATAGCGACCGCATTTCTGGTGCCTAGTGCTCTGAACCTGTTGGGTATGTTGTTCTTCGGCAATCTTCTGAAGGAATCTGGCGTGACGGAACGGCTGGCGAACACCGCCCGGACGAGTTTGATCGATACCGTCACAATTATCCTTGGCTTCAGCGTGGGCGTTTCCACCGAAGCGCGTAGCTTCCTGACTCCGCAATCCATCATGGTCTTCGGATTGGGCGCCGCGTCGTTCTATGTGGCAACCGCCTCCGGCGTGCTCTTTGCTAAATTCATGAATCTGTTCCTGAGTGCGGAAAACAAGATCAATCCGCTGATCGGCTCCGCTGGTGTGTCGGCCGTGCCCGCAGCGGCGCGCGTCTCGCAAGTGGTTGGACAAGAGGCGGATAAGACGAACTATCTGCTGATGCACGCCATGGGGCCCAATGTGGCTGGCGTGATTGGTTCCGCCATCGCAGCTGGCGTTCTGCTGAGCGCTCTCGGCAAATAGAGTATTGACGGTTCTTCCTCCTCTAGTGCGCTGGGGCAGCCCTGCTCCCCCAGCGCACTTTTTTTCTAATCAGCAATTCCCGCTTCCACTGTTTCGCCTATCCTGAGCCGCCGCCTAAGATAAAGAGATGTCAAAACCGAACAGCTTGGGCCGGCTGGAACTGACGGCGTTCCTGAGCGGCGCTGCTGTGATGGTCTTTGAGATCACGGGCTCCCGTGTGTTAGCCCCCTATCTGGGCACTTCGCTCTTCGTCTGGACCACATTGATCGGCGTGATCATGGCCAGCCTCAGCTTAGGGTACTGGTGGGGCGGGCGACTGGCGGATCGCGAACCAAGCTATGCGAGACTAGGCGCCATTCTGGTAATCGCTGGAGGCTTGGCGCTCTTTACTGCTGTCGCACAACAATCTGTGCTGAGCGGGTTGCAGCAGATCCAATTGGAGCTGAGACTGACCGCCCTGGCGGCCACATTGGTGCTGTTCGCCCCAGCAAGCGTTTTGCTTGGCATGGTGACGCCGTACGTGGCTCGTCTGAAGCTACAGAGTATTGAGACGGCTGGCGCGCATGTTGGACGCCTCTACGCCATATCCACTGCCGGAAGCATCGTGGGAACCTTCGCCGCGGGCTACTTTCTGATGGCGTACCTTGGCACCTCGCGCATTCTCTATCTGGTGGCGATCTCCCTGATTGTGCTTTCGCTAGTCGTCTCTGCCCAGTGGCGTATTGTGGAGCGCAGCGCACTGATCGTCTTCGCCATACTCGCGGGCTTGCTGGGGGAATACGAACGGGTTGCCAGAGCGGAAGCTGGGCTGTTGGACTTGGACACGTCCTATCAGCGCGTGTTTGTCATCGATACCACGGATAAGGAAACCGGTAGGCCGGTACGCATTCTTCGTTCCGAGGATGAGAACACACAGTCCGCCATCTTTCTGGACTCTGAGGAACCTGTCGGCGACTACTTGCGCTGTTTCACCAAGGTTCTCGACTCCGCTGGTCTGAACAACGGCGAGACCGCATCGCAGATGTTGATGATCGGCGCAGCGGGTTATGCCTATCCGCGCTATCTGCTCCAGCAGATACCAGGGATGCACATGGACGTCGTGGAAATCGACCCTGCCATGACTGAGATTGCCACCCAATTTTTCCAACTGCAGCCGACGAAGCGCATGCAGCTCTTTCACGAGGACGGTCGTACCTTCGTCAACCGAAGCGGCAGTCTTTATGACATCGCATTCATTGACGCCTTCCAAACCCGCGTGCCACCTTTTCAGTTGCTGACCGTGGAGTTTGTGCAGCGGCTCGCTGATCGTCTGCACGATAGGGGATCGATTGCGTTGAACCTGATTGCAACGCCGGGCGACCGCCATAACGGGCTTGCCGCGGCCATTGCCAGCACGTACCGCAAAGTGCTGCCCCATGTGAGCATGATGCAGGTGGATGGCTCGCGACCCCTTGATGAGAGGCAGAACTTGGTGCTGTGGGCGTCCAAAGCACCCATTCCCGCGCCAAGCGATTCGACTGCGCGGAAAGGGCCTTGCGCCATTCTTGATGCAGCCGATCTGCAGGGCTTGGTGCTGACAGACGACTTTGCACCTGTGGAACAGCTTGTCGACTAAGGACTATGCCTTTGGCAGACTGGCCGGATCGTCATAGACTTCGTGCAGCACCATTTTGAGGTCTTCCCACGCAAGCCGTTTGGCTTCCTGATTGTAAGCACGCAGCAGGAAGGAGGGGTGGTAAGTGACCATCACGGGAATGTCCCGCCACTTCTGCCAATTCCCGCGTAGGTTGCCCATCTTTTCCTTCGTATCCAGCAAGGCCTGCGCTGCGGTTGCCCCCAACACACAGATGGCTTTGGGTTGCAGCACGGCGAGCTGCCGATAGAGGAACTGCCCGCAGATTTCCATCTCGTCGTTTTCCGGCTTGCGGTTATTCGGAGGCCGACATTTGACGACATTGCAGATGTAGACGTCCTGACGACGGATAGAAATACCTTCCCGCTCGGCAGTGCCTTCAATCATCTTGGTGAGCAACTGGCCAGCGCGCCCCACAAAGGGAAGTCCACTTTGATCTTCATCTTCACCGGGGCCTTCGCCCACGAAGACCAGCTTGGCTTGTTCGTTGCCGGAGCCAAAGACAATCTTGTTCCGGTCACGGCAAAGGCGGCAGCGCTTACAGTCGCCGATATCCTCACGGATTCGCGCGAGGCTGTCTTCACCGGGGGCTATTCCGATCGCATCATACATATTGGGGGGAGTCGTCAGCATGGGCTCGTTCACGGCTGCGGGCGGTGTGGGCTGGACTGGAGGCGCACCCGCGCTCGGCAGTCCGACGGAACGCAGCGAGAGCGATGCCCCACCCGGATCAGATGCACCAGCCGCAGAAATTGGATTGCCCGCCGAAGGCCTCGGCGTCGAAGTTCCGGGCGTCGAAGGTATTGACGTCGATGGTGTGGGTGTCGAAGTCGCAGCAGCAGGCGCAGCGTTTGGTAGTGACGAGCCTGGAGATGACGCAGCTGGACGCGTAGCCGATGACCACGATCCCAAACCTGCTGGGGAGGAGAGACTCGCCGGAGAAGGTGGGCCACCTACCGATGGCAAGGGGGACCTTGGCGTAAAGGACGGTGCGCCCTGACTTGGTTTGGCGATCGCAGGCGGCGCGGACGCCTGCCGCGCTGGCGCGGATGATGCCGGGGGCACTGATCCACGAGTTGACGACGCCGATGGCGAAGCTGATGCCGAGGAGGGGCTAACACCTGCGGTGGGCTTCTGTTCGCTGGCGCGCACAATTTCGGCGAGCGTATTCAGCCCTTCAGGCAGGTGCAGGGTATCCAGACCAAGATCCTGGAAGTATTCCAGTTCGCGAATGAGCTCCTCTGGGGTCATCAAGCTTCCCGCAATCGGAGACGCAGGCGTAGCGTCTCATCCAGTATTCGATCAGCAATGATCTTTTTGGAGGCTTTGGGAACCTCCACCACATCGCCGCGGCGGTTCACCACAACTACCTCATTGTCATTCGACTCAAACCCAACGCCAGAACCGCCCACCAAGTTGCCCACAACCATGTCGCAGTTCTTGGTTTCCATTTTGCGGCGGGCTTCCTTCACCAGATTCTGTGTTTCGGCCGCGAAACCAACCAGCAGACGGTCACCCTTCACTGCACCGATCTCGGCGAGGATGTCGGGCGTGGGGCTCAACTCCATGGAAAAGCGGGCCGCGGTCTTCTTGATCTTCTGGTCTGGCACCTGATCGACATGGAAGTCGGCCACGGCTGCCGCTTTGATGATGATAGAAGACTCCTGCATGCGAGCCATCACGGCGTCTCGCATTTCCCTAGCCGTGCGCACGTGCACGACATCCATACCCTGAGGCGCGGGCAGTTCCACCGGGCCACTGACAAGAATGACCTTCGCGCCCCGGTCACGGGCTTTTTCCGCCAGTGCGTACCCCATCTTGCCGCTGGAACGGTTGGAGATATAACGCACGGGGTCCAGAGGTTCCTGCGTGGGGCCGGCGGTAATCAATACCACTTCGCCTGCGAAGTCCCTGCGCGGATTCGCAATGGCATCGACGGCGGCTAGAACACAATCGGGGTCGGCCAGACGCCCGGCGCCTACCATGCCACACGCGAGATAGCCGCTTCCGGGCTCCACGATGACGTGTCCGCGATCAGCGAGGGTAGCCAGGTTCTGGCGAGTCGCTGGATGCTCCCACATGTTGGTATTCATGGCGGGCGCCAGGATAACAGGGCCCTTGAAGGCGAGATAGAGCGTGCTTAAAAAGTCGTTCGCGATGCCGTGTGCGAAACGAGCCAGGACATCGGCGGTGGCGGGGACGACCAAGAGAAGATCATTATCCTGGGCGACACGGATGTGTTCGATGGCGCTCGATAGCACTTCTTCGCTGCCGCCATCGGTGAAGAGACCCGTGATGACTTTCCGCCCGGTGAGGGCTGCGAAAGTCAGCGGTTGGATGAACTCCTGCGCACCACTGGTGAGCACCACTTCCACTGCATGCCCACGATCCATCAGGCGCCGCGTCAGTTCCGCAGCTTTGTACGCGGCGATGCCGCCCGACACTCCTAGCGCGATGTTCATAGCACCTCAAAACGGCCGAAGAAGTCCCGGTTAGAAATGATATCGCCGCGCTGAACGCGCGGCGATATCGGAAAATCTGGCTATCCGGGAAGAAACTACCGGACGGGGGAACTAGCCCATCATGGAGGCGCGCGCTTCGGCGTCGAGAACTTCGTATTCCACCAAACCACGGCGTACTTCTTCCATGGCGACGGCGGTGGGTTTGCTGGTAGCGGAAAGCAAGTAAGGACGAGCCCCTGCCTGCAACTGGCGGGCACGCCGCGCAGCTACGGTGATGTAACGGAAACGGCTTCGCTCCGGATCATCCGGAATCGAGGTGGCCTGGGCTTTCGTGACGCGGTATTGGCGAGTGCTCATGGGGATTTCCAGTGCTGACGACGGAATTTGCCCGAAAGGGACAAAGCGCCAGCTAACTAATTATTGTACAACACCTTGCAAAGAACTACAGGGATGCTGAGGACGGGGCATTGGCCTACAGAGAAGCCTGACCGGAAACGGAAAGGGCCCGGCGCGAGCGCCGGGCCCCTTGGTTGTGTGCCTGTTTTACGAAACGAAGCCAGACTCTACGAAACGAACCTGGCTTCGTTCAGCTTTTGCCTAGTTGACCAGGACAATGCGAACGGTATCGACACTGTAGGCGCCGTAGGAATCGGTCACCGTCAGTTCGAAGGTCACGGTCGCATCCGATCCGCCGTAAATGAATCCGGTCGGAGTCGGGGACTCAGGGTTGATGACGCGGGCGGCGGGATTGCCGATGACGCGCCAGCTATAGGTCAGCGGGTTGCCGTCCGGATCGGAAGAGCCGGTGCCATCCAACGGGAACATGACATCGTTCACCGTGCGATCTGGGCCAGCGTTGGCAACCGGAGGACGATTGCCGCCGGGTCCACCTGTACCGCCGTCAGATCCGCCAACCTGCACCACGACCACGGCGCTGGCATTGTTTACCGGGCCGTAGGCGATCAGGGTGTAGCTGGCACCCGCTGTCGGGGTTACCTGCCGGGTTCCGCTTGCTTCCACGGTGCCGATGCCGGTGATGACGACTTCCGTCGCACCCTCGGTCTGCCAGCTGAGCGTAACCGGAGTGTTGGGCTCCGTCACACCGGAAGGCGTGGCCTGGAAGTTCACGATCTTCACCAGAGACTGTACCGACACAACAACCTGAGCAGTCGCCTGCCCATTGGCATTGCGCGCGGTCAGTACGTAGGTGGTGGTGGTCTGCGGGCTGACACCCGAAGTGCCCGTGCGTTCCACAACACCGATGGTGCTGATGGAAACTTCGGTAGCATTTTCCACTTCCCACATCAGGGTCGATTGGCCACCCGCGGCGATCTGCGGGTTGCTAGCCGCGAAGCGCAGGATGCGCGGAGCGGCAGCGCTGCCAACCGTCACAGTAACGGAGCTCTGCACCGATGCCGTGCCCTTGGTTGCGGTCAACACATAGGTGGTGGTTTGCGTCGGGCTAACCACGCGGCTGCCAGAAGCTTCCACACCGCCGACTTCCGTAATGGTTACCGACTCGGCGCCTTCAGCAATCCAGGAAAGCGTGGTGCTCTCACCAGGACCAACGTTCATCGGCGAAGCCTCAAAACGGGTGATGCGGAGACCACCATTGCCACCGCCATTGTTGCCGCCACCCAACTGCTGGGTGCTGATGGTGGCACGAGATACCGCGCTAGCTCCACCCGGATCCATAACGGTCAGGCGGAAGACGTAGGTTTTGTTTTCTTCTGCAGTGAAGGTGGCGCGGCTGGTGTTGATGCCAGAGAGCGCAACGGTGGGACCAGAGATCTGTTCCCAGCGGAAGGTGAGCTGGTCACCATCCGGATCGTAGGAAGCACTGCCATCCAGAACGAACTGACCGGCAGCGACGCCAAGGCGATCACCACCCGCGTCCGCGATGGGAGGCGTGTTACCCGTGCGCACTTCCCGCGTGACCATTTCATAACGGACACGGGGAATATCAACCGGCACTGGACCATCGGCGGCAGCGTAATCCTTGGGACGCAGCCAGCTGCCAAAGAGAAGACCGACGGCAACGCGACCGTAGTTGCTTTGGCCGACCAGGGTTTCATTCACACCGCCTTCGACGGTGAATGCAACCTTGCGATTGAAGGGCTGCACCAGGCGGCCCATGCCACCCATCTTGTTTTCACCGTATTTGCGGAAGAGCGTGCCCACGTTACCTTCCACATAGGCGTCACCCCAGAGGCCAACCTGTCCGGAGAAACCGAACTGGTCAACGGCCACGGCATAGGTATCGAGACGGCGGACGTTGTTGATGCTCTGGGAGGCAACCAATTGTTCTGAGAGGAATGCCTTAGTACCGAAAGCGCCAACGCGGCCACGTCCAAACACATAATCCAAGGTTCCCGAAGCCTGGCCCAAAGTGGCGCCGGCGCCGAGATCGCGGAAGTTTACGTGCTTGAAGCTGGAGAACATACCCAACTGCAAGGGACCGCCACGGCCGACCAAACCGATATCGAACTGGCCTTCCTGACGATCTTTCCAGTAGAAGTACTCGCCTTCACTCTGGAGGGCAAAGGTTTTATTGAAGGCATTGAAGTAGCGCGCGCGACCGTTAAAGGTCAGGTTCCCATCTGGGGTGCGCGGACCGAAGTTCAAGCCGAGCAGGGCAAACTTGTTGCCATCATGACCACCGTAGATCGCGCGATCTTTGTCGCGGTCGGCGTCGATGAGTTCTTTGGTAGCCCGGGCAATTTCCTGCGGTTGCGGGATGTTCTGCCCCATGCGGCGCGCCAACTCGTCCTGGTTACCTTTCAGGGCATCCAGTTCGGTGCGCAGCTTGTCATTTTCGTTCTTCAGACCGGAGAGCGCGGCGAGAATATCGTCGAGCTTATCGAGCCGCTTCAAGATTTCGCTACAGCATTCTTCCTGCTTGCGGAGAAGTTCCTGCAAAGCCGAGATGCTGTCGCCCACACCACCGGCGGCAACAATGTTGCCATTGCCATCGCGGAGGGTCATCACAACGCGGCGGTTAATGAAACGTCCTTCGGCGCTGGTGTTGGCGGCCTTGGGATCGTTCTTGCTATGGCTGCTCGTGGAGATTTGAGCAGCACCCGCACCATACTTTGCAAGGAAGTCCTTTACCGTATTGGCACGCTGCAAGGCGAGCTTCTGGTTATACGCAACAGAACCTTTGGAATCCGTATGACCTTCAAGCGAGAGCTTGTAGGTTGGATTCTGCTTCAACAGTTCCGCCAACCGGAGAAGACTAGGGTACCCATCACTCAGAACAGCGGAGTCAAATTCAAAGTTGATCTCCTCCCAGTCCTTCGGTGATGCGTCCGTGGTCAACCCCTGACCAAACAACGAAGTTCCTGCGCTCAGAATAAGAGCGCAAAGTAACGACGTAATCCATCGCATTCCGCGAATCGGTTTCATTTGATTCCGGTCCCTCCCAAAGCCTCAAGGTCCAGCTGCCACACAGCCCAAGCAGAGGACAATCCGGAAAGATTGCCCCAAATGAGCAGGTGGTCAAACTGGCCGCCGTAAAGTTGAAATTCCTCGAATAGACCCAGGCCACAGAGGTTAACCACCTCTGGACCTCAGAGGAATAGTGGCATTCCCGAGCCGAAGCGTTTCACGCTAAATCGTCTTTTGAGACTAAAACATAGCCCCGGGACGGTAGCGTCGCTCATCAGACACCACTTCATTTGATAAGCCCACCCCTACTCTGTATAGACAAGGTGCGCGCTTGTTACATATTACCGCAAACAGAAGAAAATGATGGCTTTAAAGTCATTGGGCATGAGCCAGAATTTACATGCTGATAGGCGGATGGTATCTTTGAGTCTAGGTTCGGCAGACAGGTAGTCGCTCAGCGGGCTTGCCCCGCTGGGAGGAAAGTCCGGTCTCCATAGGGCGACGCGCCGGTTAACGACCGGGGGCTGCGCTTCAAGGCGTAAGCTACGGCAAGTGCCACAGAAAAGATACCGCCAAGGCTTTTTGGAGCCGTGGTAAGGGTGAAATGGTGCGGTAAGAGCGCACCGCGGTCCAAGTAATTGGACTGGCAGGGTAAACCCCGCGCGGAGCAAGGCCAAATAGGGGAGGATGAGGTGGCCCGCCTCGTTCGCACTCCCGGGTAGGCTGCTAGAGGTCGGCAGTAATGCCGATCCCAGAGGAATGACTACCACGCAGGCTGGCGACAGCATGCGCACAGAAACCGGCTTATCGTCTGCTGAGCTTCATTATTTTCAGTCATCTACAGGGAACCCCAGCACCCGGCAAGCCTTCAACGGGGCTACGGTGTCTGGGCTTCCTGTGCCGTTTCGTTGATGCCATCGGCGGCCATTTGCTAACCTTTGATGTTGGGGAGCGCGTGTTCACGCGTGCTGGGCGCCCCGCCTAAACGCCAGATTCCTTCCGGATTTTCGACCTCCGGACCAGCCAAGCAGGCAATAAACGCACAATCGAGGGAACCGTTATGTCGGGACATAATAAGTGGTCCACTATCAAGCACAAGAAGGCAGCCGCTGACTCAAAGCGGGGCAAGGTCTTCACTCGCCTGATTAAGGAAATCATGATCGCAGCGCGAAGCGGAGGCGATCCCGACATGAACCCGCGGCTGCGTACTGCCGTGGTGGCGGCGAAGGCTGTAAGTATGCCCGCAGACAACATCAAACGTGCCATCATGCGCGGCACGGGCGAGTTGGAGGGCGGCCAGATTGATGAAATCACCTTCGAGGGATACACGCCCGGGGGCGCGGCGATCTTGATTGAGGTGGCCACCGATAACCGCAACCGCACCGTCAGCGAAGTGCGCCATATTTTCTCCAAGAACGGTGGCAATATGGGCGAAGTGGGCAGCGTGGCTTGGATGTTTGACCGGAAGAGCCAGATTTACGTCAATGAGTCTTTGATTGCCGAAGACAAACTGATGGAGCTTGTTCTGGAAGCAGGCGCGGAAGATTTGCAGACCAGCGATGGTGTCTTTGAAGTGCTGAGCTCACCGGACGCCCACAACGCCGTGCTTGCTGCGCTGGAAGCTGCTGGTATCGCCGTGGAAGAAAGCTCGATTGCCATGGTTCCGAAGAACACGGTTACGCTCGAAGGAAAGAACGCTTCGGCAACGATGAAGATGCTGGACATTCTGGATGATCATGATGACGTGCAGAATGTGTACGCCAACTACGACATTGATGACGCCGAAATGGAACGAATCAACTCCTAGTCGTTTGAAGGCAAGGCAGCACTGCTCCAACGCAGGCGCCTTGCCTTCCCCAACACCCGCGCCATGCGCATTTTAGGTATCGATTGCGGATCTATACGGACGGGAGTGGGCATCATCGAAAGCGATGGCATGCGTCACTCCCTGATCTATACCGGCACGATCCAGACCAACACCGCCAAGCCCTTTGCGGAACGCCTCCGCGTCATTCACGAAAACATTCTGCAGGTAGTCACCACCCATCAGCCGGAAACAGCGGCAGTGGAAGAGGTGTTCAACCACGCCAACGTACAAAGCGCGCTGAAGCTGGCACATGTACGCGGCGTCGCTATGCTAGCCATCGCGCAGGCGGGAATTCCCTGTAACGAGTACAGCCCCAATGCCATCAAGTTGAGTGTGGTAGGGTATGGCAAGGCTCAAAAGCACCAGGTGCAGTTAATGGTGCAAACATTGTTACGCCTGCCAGAGGCGCTGGCTTCGGAAGATGCCGCGGATGCCTTGGCTGCGGCGATTTGCTGTGCGAACCACCAGGGATTCCAGAACAAGTTCCGAAAATCATGACTCGCAGGCACGCCCTCTTCTCCCTCGTTGCCGTCTTGCTGGCGGTTCTACTATTCCCTGCCCCAGCGGCGTCTGCGCAAACAGCCGGAGATTCGGCGGCAGCCAAGTTCATTTACTCGAAGGACTTCCCCGGTAGCCAGCCCGCGTTCCAACAACTAACCGTCAACCCCGACGGCAGCGCCGTCTACCAGGAAGCCAAAGACGACCCCACTCCCGTAGAGTTCCAGTTGCCGCCCAAGACAACCACCGAAATTTTCAGTCTGGCTGAGCAGATGCAGTATTTCGGCTACAAGCTGGAATCGGATTTAAAGATTGCCCGCATGGGCCAGAAGACCTTCCGGTATGAGGGGAAGGTAGCGCAGGAGCAGACGTTCAACTACTCAGCGGACCTGCATGCCCAGAAGCTGCTGCAACTGGTCGAGAAGATCTGCGAATCCCAACGTTTATTCATTCGGTTTGAATATACCTTGCGCTTTGACCGCTTGGGCATCAACGACGCGCTGTTATCTATTGATTCCGCACAGCAGGGAGAACGGCTGATTGGGTCTGCACATTTTCTTCCACTGCTTGATCGCGTGATAAACAGCAAGCGCTTCATGAATATCTCGCGGGACCGCGCAGACGCCATTGCGCGGGCTATTCGGCAAGCCAATGATACGGGAGCAAAAGCGCAGTGATGATGCTTCGGCAATGGCTCCTTGAAACCAGGATGACAGGATGTACCCAAAGATCTATCGGCAAGACCGTAGGATCTCTATTGCTTGCGGCGCTTTTGTCCCCATCGTTCGGCCTTTCACAGGACACCGACAAGGCGAGTGCATCAGCTAAGGAATCCATGCAGGAAGAACCCGCTGGCGATTCCGAGGAAACGGCTCTGCGGCGCGCCGTGGTGGACGCGCAGGGGAGTCAGATCGATATGATCCGGAACCTGGAGCGGCACTTGCAGCAGTTCCCGAAAAGCAAACGGCGCGAGGAAATCGAACTCGTATTGCTGAAGGCTTCTACCGAGATCAACGACGACACAAGAGTTCTTCGTTATGGGCAAGCATTTCTGGATACGGGCGCGAACCAAACCAGTGCTTTTGATCGCGTGTTGCCACTGATGCTGCGTTCGACGGATAAGGCCACCTCAGAAAAGGCGCTGGCCTATGCGAAGCGTTACGAAGCGTCCGCTCGTGAACTAGATCAGCACCTGCCCCAGGAGCCAGCGCATCGTCGGAATTCCCAGAAGCAGCAGGACCGCGCATTAGGCCGGGCACTCGTGTTTCAGGCAAGGGCATGGGGCAACCTGGGCGATACCGAGAAGGCTCTAGCCGTAGCCACTGCCAGTTATGAAACGGAACCCACGGCGGAAGCGGCGCGTGAGTTGGGCAAGTGGCTGCGGGCCAGAGAGCGAAAGGACGAAGCCATTGATCGCTATGCCGAAGCATTTGTGATTGATGACGGTTACACCACGCCCGCGCAGCGCATGGAAGATCGGCAGCGGCTCGGCGAGTTCTATCGAGAGAACCACGAGACCGAGAAGGGGTTGGGCGATGTAGTGCTGGCCGCCTATGACCGCACAAGGGTTCATCGGGCTGCCTACGAGCAGAAGCTGCTGGCGCTGGCTCCGAACGCCGATGCGACGAAGGCTTCAGACTTCACGTTGTCTGCGCTAGATGGCGACCCACTGGCGTTGGCATCCTTACGTGGCAAGGTGGTTGTCGTGGATTTCTGGGCAACCTGGTGCGGCCCTTGTCGGCGTCAACATCCTCTTTACGAAGAGGTGAAGGCCCGCTTTGCAAAGTCGGATCAGGTGTTGTTTCTTTCCGTGAACACCGACGAGGATCGCTCTATTGTGAAACCTTTTCTGGAAGAGAACGACTGGAAGCAGCCAGTGCACTTCGAAGATGGACTGGTTTCCTTTCTGCGGGTGTCTTCGATTCCGACGACCATTGTGTTTGGCGCTGACGGTCAGGTCTTCAGCCGTATGAACGGTTATGTGCCAGAAACGTTTGTGGACCAATTGAGCGAACGGGTGAAAGAGGCGCTAGGAAGCACGCAGAGTGCGCAAGCATCTCGTTGAGTACGGGCGTGGAGATCCTGTTGGCTTAGCGGTTGAATGGACTGCGGATTGTTTCGAGACAGACACCACAGTAGACTCAGTGGCGAATGATCTTGCGTCGCAACCTGATATCGATGGGCCTTACTATGGCAGTCGGCGTTTCCGCACTGCCCGGTCGGGTATCAGCATGTCTGGTTCCTCTCTGCTTCGGCGATGAGCCGGAGTTCCACCCGAACTGTACCGTAGTGGTCCGGCATCGCAAGCGACCGATCTGTGGCGCGACCATACGCCTATCTTCGGACGACCAGGAATCTTCATTTTTCACAGACGGCTCAGGATCCTCTGAACTCCGTGGTCTGGCTCCCGGGAGATATTGGATCTATGTGCAACACTTGGGAATCTCTGGGATCAGCCACTGCGTCCGGATCTCTGAACGGCCTTCCAAGAACGCTGTCAGGAAGAAGACCTATCAATGGGGCGACAGTCCCATTGAAGTGCAAAAGGTGTCTGTCTTGCTCCGGGACCTGCAACGCGAGGAACAGAAACCGCTGCAATCAGCGCCCACGTTTACACCCGTCAGAGATGCAAGAGTGGTGCTACGGTGCGCGGTCAGCGGAGCTACGCTCACGGCAACTACAGACATCAAGGGCAGATCCAACTTTGGCTATGTCCCTGAGAGTGTCTACGTGCTCTCGATCGAAGGCGGGCGTGGCGCAGACGGCGACCCGATGCCTCACCGCGACGTTGTGCTTGACGTGGATTCTCACTATCCAGACAAGGACGTCGTCGCTACCAGGAAGCTAGGATTGATCGACAGCTGTGGGGATCAAATCGTCCTAATGGCGAGTGGCCGGTAAGTACTCGTACTGTCACAGAACGCAACACCCACGGAGGAGCACGATCAATGCAGGGTGAACACCACCTAGACGCAGCGCTGACTCCGAGCGCCCACGATAGAAGCTAGACTTATCCATTCGGCATCAGACGGCTGACAGAAAAACCACCCGGGCCCAGATTCACGAACTGCGTTTCCAATCGCGGATCTTCCAACAACTTATCGCGGAAGCCTTGTAGTTCTTCACGATGGCTTTCCAGGTTGTGGGCTACGATCACGCCGCCCACTCGCATCTTCGCCACGCACTCATCCAAATAGATGGGATAGTCCGCCTTCCAGGCATCAATGAAAGCAAGATCGATAGGGGCAGACAAGGTTGGCAGAATCGTAAGGGCGTCCCCAAGGCGACTGTCGATGTATGGGGTAACCGTTGCGTGTTCGAAGTTCTGCTGGGCCAGTTGGTAACGCTCTGCGTCTGCTTCCAAGGTCAATAGCAAGCCGCCGGTCTCGGCGACTCCCATAGCGAGCCAGATAGAGGAGTAGCCATTCGAGGTCCCGATCTCCAGCACCTGCTGGGCGGGTAGCGCTATCACCAACTCGCGCAAGTACTCCCCTTCGGCAGCTTCGATGTTCCACATCTCTGTTTGCGATTCTTCCATCAGCCGAAGGCGAGTGAGCGCTTGTTCGCGGTCCATACTGGATCCTTCCATAAAGTTTGTTTAGACGCGGTCGAATCGCGTTTCGTTCAGAAATTCACGAAAACGTTGTAACCGATCCAGCATGACACGCGCATACCCTTACAACGCTTTGTGCAAATAGGATTGATGTAACGAAACGGCATCCGCTAGATTGACAGCGGTTGTGGTGCTGCCGTTTCGGCTATGCAGCCCTATACTGCAAGGCGCTCGATAGATATTTTACGTAGACCGAGGAGGCATACTTGCCATGTTCCCCTTTTCGCCTGCATCGATAAGGTCTTCCCTTTTGTTGGCTAGCCTTTGTGCATTCGCTTTTGTGGCGCTGGCCGAGTCGCCCGCATCCATCAACAGCTACCCTCGCAAGGATGGTGAAGCGCTGACCCAAGTCGTCAGCCGTCGAGGAGGTGGCAGCTATGCTGTGTTTGGTGACGGCGTCCCGACGAGAGTAGTGGCGGTAAGAACCACCAATCCGTATGTGAATGCAACTGGCCAGTGGACCGACACGACAGAGTACCGCCAACCCGCGCAGACATCTGCTACGGAAGACGAATACAGTTCGACGGATGGCGCCAACCTGGGTGACGACGCCGGTACGCCCCCAGCTGTGGGCTTTCGCATTGTCCGCTTGGACGACGCGGGCAATACGTTAGGTGAAATCCGGATCACCGGGACGAGGGCCAGAGTCACTGAAGCCATTGCCGGACCTGATGGCAGTTTGTACGTCATCGGCACACACCGTGGCGCCGACTTTCCTGCTGTACGTCCGATTTTCCCAAACCTCTACGGGGAAGGCATGCACCGCGCAACGACACTGGGTTTCGTGCTAAAGACGACCCCGGGTGGCACGGCGATTGAGCGGTCCACTCTGTTCGGGGGCAACCAGGAAGCAGCGCTTTCAGGCGTCACTGTGGGAGTCACCCAAGGAACAACGCCTTATGACATCACGCTTGATCGAGCAGGCAATGTTTACATTACTGGGGCTACGGCGCACATGGATTTTCCGGTCAGCGAGAATGCGGCGAAACGTGACCCCAAGCTGGACATTGCGCAGAAGTCCCATGAAGGCTTTCTGATGAAGCTGGACAGCGGTTTGAACCGACTGATCTATTCGACATTCTTCGGGACCGATGCCAACTTGAACGAGGGCTGTTTGGACGATTTCGGAACGTCCGGTCTCGCAGTGCGCGTGGTCGGCAATAACGAAGCCGTTGTCTATGCAAGTGCCAAAGGACAGCCGATCCCGTCTACCCAGGGAGCCTATGAACGACTGGACCCGGCAAACGGCGCCCCTGCCTGCTACCCCATTCAGATCCAGGGTGGCATGCCCTTCTGGACCGAACCTGCGGTCACCCTACTCCGTTTTGATAGCGCGGGCTCGCAGGTGATGAGCGCGGCCCGGATTGGCCGCACGCGTTGGAGCGGGCCGCAGACGAACCCTCTACACACAACCAGAGACGGCAACCTGCTGGTCGCCCTGAATGCGAACCCAACCGAGTCGGGGAGGGAGATTCGCTTGTTACGTTTGGACAACACATTGTCCGCCGTGCTTACGGAAAAGGGTTTTGACGTCGATTTCGGCTTAGCAGACTTGTCGAGGCTCGCGGTGCAGAACGACGGCACGATATGGGCTGCGGGAACAATGCCGTCGGTTTCCGGAGATTTTGCAGCGGACAGAATTCCAGAAGATTATCTGGGCGCCAAGCCCATTACCAATCTGGGGACGGACTTCCTGCTGCAAATTGACGCCCTAAACTTGACGACGCAGCGGCGATGGATGCTGCCTATGGCGACGATTTCCGCCGCGCTGCGTACCGATGACTTCACAGTGAAGCCGAGCAGCATGGTGGGATTGGAACTGAACCTGCCGTCCTCCGGCGATTGGGCTCCCGCCGTTCTGGGCATCGCCAATGCCGCTGGTGGTTCTGTCCAAAACACGGTGTCCCCTTATGAATTTCTGAGCTTCTATGGCATCGGATTTGCAGAGGACGCTGCATCGGGCACAAGTTTTGACCGTTCGGGTGCGCTGCCCACCGTACACAATGGTATTTCCGTACTGATCAACGGAACACCGAGCCCCCTGCTTTATGTCGGTGACAGCCAGATCAATCTGATCGTGCCCGCAAGCGTCGCGAATCTGGCCGCAGGAAGCAGTGTTCCCGTGCGTCTAGTTGTGAATGGAGCCGTGGCACAGGAGTTCACTTTAACTGCAAATTCGACAAACCCCAATCTGTTCCGCGCCTCTGGCGACCAGGCGTCACTGGACCAAGCCGTGTTCAACCAGAACGGGTCTTTGAACTCCATGCATACGCCACTTTCCACGGGAGACCATGGCACGGTGTATCTGAATGGTCTGGGCGCACCGGACAATCGGATTCCGGCAGGAAACCGAGTGAATGACGCCATGGCATGGTCTGGATTCGAAGTGAAAATCCAACACCTGGTGCAAGTGTCTGGGGATTCGACAACCGGCCCGGTCTATGAGTATCGGGAGATTCCCGGGTGGGCCGTGAGCTACCTGGGCACAGTGCCTGGCGCTGCCGCTGGCACCTTGCAAGTGAACTTTAAAACTCCGAACGATATTCGTGTGGAGAGCCCCAATATCACCATCAATCAATTGGTTTATCTGGAGTTCACCGATACCAGGGGAACGGAGCCAAAGTTGCTTACGCGGATTCCTATTCGGGTATGGCTGCACCAGGAGTAGGACGGCTACACCTAAAGCGAACAAGGGGCTGGCTTTCGAGCCAGCCCCTTGTCAGATCTGGAAGGCAATGAACGCTGGATACTTGAAGCGCTGCTTCGGTTACTCAACCTCGATCATACGGTTGATTGATTGCCGAAACTGCGATAGATCTTGATTGTCCATATTCGCAGTATAATGGGCCACCCGACGATTGACGATTGTTGATATGTCGCATATCTAGCCATCGGTATGGTTAGCGAAGTGTCGGGGTGGGCCTGCACAAAGAGGGCGTTGCCGCACATTTGGCAGTTCCGGTTAGATTCTTTGGCTCTTCCGGCATTCTAGTGGCCTGCTAAGCAGGGGCTCTGCCCCTGCGACCCCAGAATTTATCGTTTTCCAGCCAATCCCGAGTTGTTGATTGCTCCGTGCTTCCATACCATTGGGAGCC
>Ga0182745_1000152_pt1 | contig 94399 bp, 66 predicted proteins | sample eDN3rd30CKraftBY_FD_128523 | JGI IMG/M metagenome (GOLD analysis project Ga0182745, IMG submission 128523) | Enriched backyard soil microbial communities from Emeryville, California, USA - eDNA 3rd pass 30_C Kraft BY (version 2) (version 2) | ecosystem: Environmental > Terrestrial > Soil >...
CGGCGTGCTCCCCGCGGTTTTGGGCCTTGCGTCTCTCGCGTGTGCCGTATGGCTGAGCTTTCTACGTGTGCCTTCTGACGGATAGCAATCAAGAAGGTAAGGCGACCGGTGAGCCACAAGAGCTTCGTGCAAGCTTTGAAAAAATCTATCCATTTTCGGGCGGGTTCTTCTAGTCGGTTGACTTTGTCGTGGAATTGGAAGTGAGACCCGGATTTCAGGGATGGGGCGCGCAACCTCCAAGGCAATAGTGATATCCGTCGGTCATAGGCAGAGTTGCCAGCGCTGACGTTTCACCTATCCGACGATCGGAATCAGTGTCAAAGTGTAGCGCCAAGAGGCTTCAGCTCGACCGACTTTGCTACGGAGTGGGAAGAGCGACTGCGACGTAGCCGGGACCCGCAAAAGCGAGGGCCGAAGCCGCTGCAGCTTGTCTGCACCAGTGCCTTTGGTGGCTGAGTGCTCCGCCCCAAAAAGTCCAATGCGAATGCCGACCGCCATCTTGGCGGCAATACCAACTAACTGAAAATAGGAAGAGCCTGGCTCCGACGAGCCGGGCTCTTCGATCTATGTGGGTGGGGGCGCGGCAATCGATGCTGGCGTAACGGACGTGAAAGTCAATACGGTTGGAGGCGCCCGATCATCACCCCGATCACCAGCGGTAACCCATCGGCGTTAAAGCCGTCGAATCGAGGTGTACATGAATTGGCTAGTCGGCATTGCAGTGATTCTGCTAGGCGGAGCACTTGTGACCGGCCCACATTGGTTGATGCGAGTGGCGAACGCGAGAGTGGCCTACGGGAATATCGATTCTCCCCAATCGGCCGTTTATCGGTCATTACATGGTGTGCTCGTGGTAGTAGACCACAGCGGCAAATGGGAACTTTACTTCATTGAGACATCTCGGCGTGAGATAGGCGTGCCAAACGGGCAGACTTTCCGTTTTTTTTCCGGCTTTGCGTACAGCAGGCATTCCCCTCCTAGATCTGCCCCAATGGGAAAGGCTGGCGTTGACGATCCACAACTTGCAATCGCGGACCATGGGATCGAGTTTAATGGCTACGACAACACACGTATCAGGGTCACGTGGTAGATTCTAAATCCTAAGCGGCGGTACGGCGTCTTGGTCGGATTTCTGGGACAACGCTGTGCCGTGGTTTTTATGGTTGAGTGCTGGAGTCCCCCCTCCCAAAATTAGAGCGGAGTTCCTATGAAGATGATGGATTTTATCCGTGTCGCAATGAGCGCACTACTGCTAGGATCGCAAGCAAGTGCTCAATTCAACGTCCTGGAGCGGACACACACCGTTGATGGTCACAGGGCTCTGTTACGCATCGAGATTGGACGCTTTGAGCCAAAACAACACACGGTTCGACCATTCCATCCAACAGGACATTCCGGCGAGCCCTGCGTCGAGATTGATGGTGTGACTGAACCGCTTGGTACAGACTGCGACGTGCCGACAACTGAGATCCGGGCTCTCGTAGTGACTCTCGACGGAGCCACATTGACGATTCCGAGGGAACTCTACCGCGACTGCTACGAGCCGCGGCCCGATAGCAACGTGGCAGTCCGATTGGCGGATGATCGCAAGGGTGTATTTGTGTTCTTTAGTGGATCAGATGGCGCCGGAAGCTACCAGGTGCTTTGGGTATTCCGGGTGGATGGCAGATATTCCCGAATATCGTGTGGCCCCAAGGAGTGTAGCGATGCAGGCTTCCTGGATTTTGATCATTACTTTCTAAAATCTGATGAGAGGTGAAGGCTGTCGAGCGAAAAGAAAACGGAGACAGCTGAAAAGTTCTATTGGCTTTTAGTAGATTTGTTTAGACTGGATTTGACCCCCTCTGAATTAGTTCATCTGCCTCTTCGATTAAAAGGGCATCTCGCTATTTAGTTTTATGATATTTTTTCGATGGAGGGATGAGTAGAAATATGGAATTGAGGTGTCCATTTGCAATTCATTAATGCTATTGGTGCTGCTTTTGTGTTATTTCTAATTTTTAGATTTTGGCTTCATCTAATACGTGATAAAAGTCGTACATTGGTTGTGATTGTCTGTGCGGTTTTCGTAACAATGAGTTATTTTGTAATGGTATTGGAGCCGTTGAAGCCGGAGATTTTTGAAAGTGAACGCGACACCCGTATTTTAGTGATTAGTATTAATATGTATTTCTGTTTCATTTCTGCGATATTGTCATCGCTTGATAGGTATAAATCTTCAAGTGGAATGTCCATTGCCTACGTTTCCGTATTGATGCTCGGGGTATGGTTGCTAGCTGGAGTAGCAAACTCAGTAGTCTAGTATTTCCGTGTGGCAATCGGGAGCGCGAGAAACAGTGGCGGTTTTCGGCGGCAAGGGCCCTGGTGTCAGGTTATTTAAATCCCGAATTAGAGAGACATTTTCCTTGCTGGGACCGCTATGGGAGGGATGAGCAGAATGCGTAGAGTGATGCCGTGAGCTGCCCGCACCATATCGTCCAGCGGGAAACTTCCAGCGGGACGTCTTTGAGGATAAGTAGGATGGCGCCATATCCATCTGGATCTGCTGGCCCAGGCAGGACTGGCGATCCTCTGCTATTGCCTGATGACGAATCACAAATACCTGATTGTCGTCCCCGCTCGAGCCGATTTCCTTGCCGGAGAATACTTTGAGTATTTCGGCGGATTTCAGGGATGGGGCGCGCAACCTCCAAGGCAATAGTGATATCCGTCGGCCCTACGCAGAGTTGCCAGCGCTAACGTTTCACGTAACCGACGATCTGAATCAGTTTCAAAGTGTAACGCCAAGGGGTTCTTCCGCTCGACCGACTTTGTTACGGAGTGGGAGGAGCGACTAGGACCTAGCCTGAGCGTCCAGATACGCGGACCGAAGCCTCAGCGGCTTGTCGCTCCCCGCGAATCGAGGTGCGCAAGTTCGGTCTCCAACGTTAAATTCTGAAATTTTGTGCATATTACATCGACGATGGGTAATCCCTTGTATAGCTAGCACCATTAGCTGTTTCTCAGAAAAGGTAAAATCATGACCGCTACCATGAAGGCAATCGTACTCGAAAAATTCGGTGGTTACGACGCGTTCGCACTGCGCGACGTTTCCGTACCGACTGTCGGATCTCGGCAGCTCCGGGTGCGCGTCCACGCCACCGCCATCAATCCCCTGGACTATCAGATCCGTCGTGGCGACTATGTCGATTACGTGCCGCTCCCGGCCATCATCGGTCACGATGTTTCCGGCGTCGTGGAAGAAAAAGGGTCGGAGGTAACCGAGTTCGAGATCGGCGATGAGGTTTACTATACGCCCAAGATTTTCGGCGGCCCCGGCTCCTATGCAGAGCAACATGTTGTTGATGTGGAACTGGTTGCTCGCAAGCCTCGCAATATCAGTCATTTGGGGGCGGCCAGCCTGACACTGGTTGGCGGTACCATCTGGGAAGCGTTGGTGACCCGCGCCCAGCTTGCCGTCCATGAAACGATCTTGATTCACGGTGGAGCCGGAGGGGTGGGCACCGTAGCGATCCAGCTTGCCAAGGCGATGGGGGCGCGGGTCATCACGACGGCGCGCTCCAACAACCATGAATTCGTACGTTCGCTCGGGGCGGACGACGTGATCGACTATACCTCGGATGACTATATCTCCGCCGTGGCGGAGCTGACCCATGGGCAGGGAGTAAACGTCGTGTTCGATACGGTCGGTGGTGACACCCTGACGAAAAGCCCACTTGCCCTCGCAGATGCCGGACGCGTGGTCAGTATCGTCGACATCGCAAAGCCGCAAAATCTGATCGAGGCGTGGGGCAAGAATGCCGCCTACCATTTCGTATTCACTCGCCAGAACCGAGGCAAGCTTGACGCGCTGACCAACCTAATCGAACGCGGCCTGATCAAGCCTGTGATCGGCGCCGTGCTTCCCCTCGCTCGGATTGGCGATGCGCATGAATTGTTAGAAGGCGGGACTTCCCTCGGCCTTCGCGGCAAAGTGGTGATCGATGTGGTGGGCCAGACCGTCGAGCTCCCCGCACCGCAATAAGTTTCTCGGGGATTCCGGGAGGAGTTCCGAGATATGAGATTTCTGGAGCGGAGCACTCAAACTCGAAAGCCATGGCTATGCATTTGGAATGTACGCAGAGTTTCTGGGACTTGACTTTCTCGTATCCGGCGATCTGAATTCATTTCAAAGTGCGACTCGTACGGGGCGCCGTTCCGCTCAGCCGATTTTGTGACGAAACTAGAAGAGAGACTGGGACGTCGCCGGAGCCCGCAAAAGCCAGGACTGAGGCCGCACGTGCTCGTCTCCGACAGGCTCGTGCTCCGTCCCCAAAATCCTCATTTTTGGTGTAAGTAAAGCGATGCAAGAAGATATTCCCGTGCAAGTAGAACTGCAGCGTATGCTGGAGCAGTTCCAAAATAGACCGTTTCCAGAAGATAGCGGTGATGAAGAGGCCAGCCTTTTGCATGACGAACTCGTCGAGCTGGACGGATATCTTATGGGAAGGCTTCTCACTCTCGCCAATGGAGGCCGTTTGAGTCTGATCGGAGTGCAAGTTTGCTTAGGTCTGAGACAACGTCTAGAAAAGGTTGCGAATTCAGGCAGCCCTGGTTTTAGAGATGCAAGATCTTATCTGGATTACTTGGCTGAACTTGAGAATCTCCTGATACATGCACGGCCTCTATTTCGCTGAAGAATTCGCCACCCGCAGTTTTGTGGAAACTCTTAGTCGAGCAATCCGCTGAGTGAGATCTCTGTTTGACGCCGAGGACTCGCATGATTTCCGGAGCGGAGTGCTTAATTTTGAAGCAAAGAGTTGTAGATAGTACAAGTGAGCAGAGCTACTCGGGGCTGGATGCTCTCCTATCCGGTGATCGGAATCGATTTCAAAGCGTAACGCATACGGAACGGTCCTTCGTCCCGCCCGACTTTGGTGCGGAACGGCCAAAGACTGGGAGACCCTCCCAGAAGCCAGGGCCCAAGCCGTAGTGGCTTGCCTGCGCCAACAAGACTAGTGTTTGAGTGCCCCTTCCCCAAAAATTCCGTCCCCAAAATTACTTGGCCAAATTGCAATACCTTCTCGGATTTGTTCTTTCGATGTTGGTCCCGTCATTTGGACTACGGGAGGGGTTGTGGTCTACGGCATTTTCTGCAGAATACGATTTTTGCCGAATTCGACGACATGCTTGGTGCCGATCCTTTCGAGGTACGTGCCGATGCTCTTGCCTTCGTGGCTTGTCGTGATGATGATTTGAGCGTTCTTCTCTCCCTGCGCGTGGCGCAGCATTTCGCGGAACGCGTTCTCTTCGACGGACTGCTGCTGTGGCTCGTCGAAGATCAGCATGCCCGGATGGTTTCCTGTTGGTCGCGTGCCGACTTCGAGGAGCGCGAGCAAGTACGCCCAGTGCAGACGGATAACGTCGCTTGCGGACACGTCCGCGCTCAAGTTAACCCCAGCAACTTCCGGCTCGTAATTGCCGGGCGAGATGCGCACTTCGCTGACCGCGAGGCTGCCCATCTTATACTGCGTCAATTGCTGCTGGAATGATTTCTGGAGCAGGTTGATCTTCGCTTCATCACTCTCCGATAGCGCACCCTTCGGCAGTTTCCTCAGTCGCTCCTGCACATCTAGCCATTCGGTTGCGAGCTGAGCAAGTTCGGCAATGTGTTCATCGAACACTTGCTGCTGGGTCGCGACGCGATTGATCCGTTCCTGGAGCCTGATGCGCTCTGATATGGCTTCGATGGATGGCGCGCTTGATGCTGACACGAGCGTTTCCCTGATGTCGCGGATGCGCTCCCGCTGTTCCGCCACCTGACCTCGCTGCGCGCGTAACTCTTTCTCTGCTGTCTGTACGGAGTGAAGGGCGTTGCTGTGCACGGCGGTGAAGAGCTGTATCTGTTCCTCGTAGAAGCTGACGTTCTGGTCTACCGTCATCGGTACTGCCTTGTTGCCCGTATCCAGGAGGGAGTCTGCGAGCTCCTGGTGACAGGTCGGGCAATGACCGTTCACAACCTCAGGGCTGTCACTCGACCCCATGCGCCGCACCTTGCGCAGGTCTTTATATTTGCGGAGGTCGTCGTTGATCGCGTCCAGGCGCTGCTGGAGTGATTCTGCCTCGGCAGTATCGGCCTCGAACTTCTCGTAGAGCGCCGCGATCGTCCGTTCTCGTGACGCCAGGTCCGCTTCTCGCTTCGCGAGTTCCGCTCGGATCTTCGGTTCGGCCCTCTCGGTCGTTGGCACTTCGATGTTCTGCAGCTCCGTGAAGCGCGCCTTGAGACCGTTCAGGTATTCCGTGATCGGCACCCACTTGTAATCCCGCATCATCGACAGTGTCGGCGACACCTCGGGAGGCCAGGACGCGATGGGCTCAACAGGGATGCCCCGGACGATGCCTGCAATCGCCGACCCTGATCGTTCGGCCTGTGTTCTCGCGCTCGCCCATTCGCGCCGCACGCGTTTGATCTCTTCGTTCACTGCGGCACGCTCGATGGCTACCGCGTATGCGTCAAGACCGAGAAGGAACTCGACCGTCCGGCGTCCCACGTCGCGAATCCCGAGCCATGTGGGATACCGGGCCGGAAGCCGTCCCCAGCCGAACTTCTGTTCCACATACAGGAGTGGGAAGAGCGTTTCGAGGTAGAGCGGGCAGTCCGGTTCATTGAAGCGCGGTGCCATCGGCAGATCCCAACCGATGAAGTCCTTCAGGCGACGGTGAAAGCCGAGCTCTTTGGTGGCAGCACCGCCTTCACGAACGTAGTAATCTCGCGCGGTGCTCAGCGCTTCTTTCTTGGTGATGGCGCGGCCTTCGTAGACCGTCATGAGGTGCTTGTTGCGGTCTCCGGCAATCGCTCGCTGCACGGTCAGGAATTGCTTCTTACCGTTTTCGATTTCAAGGGAGACCATCGAGTCGATGACCTTCGCCTTGGCATCCTTGCTGCCATCCTTGAATTCCAAATAGTCCGTCAGGGCGTGCGCGAGCGGCACCGCGTGTGATGGTCCCTGCATGCCTTCCATGCCGAGGGCGTACATGATCGATTGGACGAGCTGCGACTTGCCGGTGTAGTTCTCCGCGCGAATCACGTTTAGTCCATCGACGAAGCTCTGCTTTGTACCAAACACGCCTTTGTCGGTGTTGATGTGGATCAGAAGGTGCCGTACACGAAGCATAGTGGGTTTCATATGGGCCGGACCGTGATCATTTCCGTGGCGAATGTTTCCGTGAAGTCTTTGCCGATGCGCTTGAGGAACTCGCGTTCCTGGTACATTACGGACTCGTCTTTCGTGATGTCCGCGATCCACCGCTTGCCCTTCACGGTGATCTGGAGCCGGTTGTCACCGACCCATTCCATGAGCTTCTCGCCAACGGCGAGGTTGATGGCGCGGCCGAGCGCTGGCTCGAAACGAAACTGGAAGCTGAAGAGGGGCTGCTGGTGCTCGCGGACCTGCTCGAACTCTGCTCTGTTCCTTGGCGAACGCAGCGCCCAGTTGAGGATATGGAGCCGTCGCAGCGAGCTTTTTCCGCCCCGCGAGCTAAGCTGCAGGATAAGCAGTAACGCGGCCATTTTCCAATCAGGACGGAGTTCCGCCGCAATCGCCATCGGGCGTCGAGTGAACCGGAACGAGTGTGCTTTTTCGAGGGTGAGCGCCTTCTCGTCCGCCATCCTTACTCGACCTCCAAGGGGCATCGTAGCAACCAGTCCGATACCGCTTCACGAGCGAGCACATCGGCAGCTCGGGGACTGATACCAGCGACACCGCGAAGGTCCGCCTTGTACTGGTTCAGGGTCTCGTCGAAGAACTTACCAGGGAGCAAGGTGTTCGTCGCACTCGCAGTCAAAAGCTCTCCCTCGCGGTCCGTCTTCCTCTTGATGACTTCTTCGTACACCTCAGGAACGTCCTGCTGGAGCTTGTCCAAGATGATCGAGCCGGACGTGAAGTCCTTAATCGTCTGGTTCAAGAATCCCTGGTGTACTTTCGCGGATTTTCCTCTGGTGATGACATTCGCCTTGCGGGTTAGATTGTCGACGATCTCCAGGCCCTTGTTCTGGTCCATCCATGTCATGGCGGTCGGGACCGCGTCGGGGATATCCTTCACGTCGAACTGGTAGAGGTCGTGCTTCGCGAGCATCTTTTTCTCCACGAGAAACTCTTCTCCCGTGATGACTGAGATGCGAAAGTCAGCCTTCGTGTGCTTTGGCTTCTTGGCGCGGACCTCACCTTCTTTCTTGCGCGCGTGCTTGAGAAGCTCCTTGTCATTCCAGAACGGCAGGACGAAGTTCCAAATGCTGATGCGAACCGTTCCCAGGATCTTCAGCAGCTCTTTTTCGTTGCGCAGGAGCTTGCTGATGTCCAAGGTCATCTTGTTTTTCTGGTGGTCCAGAAGGACTCTGAAGTCGGTCCAGTTTTGACAGGCATAACACTGGTACGCGGTGCCATCAACGGCGAACCCTTCAATGCCGCAATCGCCTCTGATCTCGTCCGCGACATGCTGGTAGCTGCCGACAGGATTCGCGTAACGCAGTTTCAGCACGCTCTGGATGTGCCGTTCCCAGTCATTTGGGTCCCACGGCGAAACGTCACCCGGCATATCCCCCCCTAACAAGAACCTTTCGAGGTACAAGACTTCTATCGGCAGACCGTCGTAATCACTACTTCTAGGTGTAAGTCGCTGCAAATCGCGAAGGACTGAGCGTGACGCGCCGGGATGACACCTAGCGGTCAGACAAACTTCCCGCAGTCTGATAATGCACGGGATCATACAATACAGTTTCGCGGGACAATGCAGAAATCTAACACAATAAAGGGGTAATTGGCCACTTGTCGACGTCGGTACGGGAGTTTCCCGAGAGAGAGTGCCTCGTGTGGCGCGGGAAAGTCGGTGGATTGCGGGGATTGCGGGGACGGGGCACATAGCCTCGAAAAGGAAGTGAGCGGATCGTTACGATTCGGCCACAAAAGAGGTATGGGACGAATTGCGAGAACTGTGGCAATAGGTCGTGCACATCACGTGACACCGAGATGGAGCTCGCGGCGGGATGTTTTCGTGAATCTCCCGCCTATGCTGGAATCACCACCAGGCTTCGTGGGCTTTCGCCTACCGGCACCATCGTGAAGAGCGGCGCGGTCTTGTTGCGAAGGCTGCGTACGTTGGCCAAGCGGATGACGGCCATGTCTCCCGAACCCTCATTCAGCGCCAGTACATATTGCTGGTCCGGGGTCACGGCCAGAAAGCCGGGGGCGTTGCCGACTGGGACAATCGCTACCAGTTTGCCGCTGACCACATCCAGCACGGTGATGTCGGAAGAGAGTCGATTGGCCGCTAGCAGATAGGGTGGGTTTTCGCAGGCGTACATGGCTCCGGGACTTTTGCCTGCCAGCACGGACCGGTCGACTTCCGTGGAATAGGGATAGACGATGGTGATGCCATCTCGTTCACCGTCCGTGACGAACAACTGGCCGCCATCGGGGGTGAAGCAGAGGTCGCGGGCGCGCATCGCGATCGGCAAATCCACCAGGGAAGCCTGGTCGCTGGCTCGCACGAAGCTCAGGCTATTACCGCTGTGATTCGCGGCAATCACCTGCCGACCATCAGAACGAAAACGCATCGGTCCGAAGGTTTCCTGCTCGCGCAACAGCTTCACTACCGGGGTTGCGGTATCGGCGACCATGGCCAGTCCGCCGCCATCCAGAGAAGCTGCGAGGTGGGGGAAATAGGGACTGAGGTCAAAGTTCGCGGCGGGCCGATCCAGCGCAACACGTTGGGCCACGCGGAAGTCCTCGACAGGCACACACACCATGGATGCGGGCGCTTCCACGGAGATCCACAGGTATTTCTGCTCATGGTCAAAACGCATGGACCGGGCGCGCTCGCCTACTGAAATCGTGCGGGTGACTTTGCGTTCGGTCCAGTTGAACTCGTGCAACTGACCAGCGGGCCCGCTCAGGGCATAGACCACCGGACCCTGCGCCCGATACAGCACCTGACTGACGGGCTCCGGGAAGGCGATTTTTCCGCTAAGGGCGAAGGCAGCGAGGTCAACGACCGCGAGCTCCCGGCTCAGGCCCGTAACTACCAAGGCATAGCCAGGGAACGCCGTTGCTTTTTGGCGGCAGCCGATGCTGATCGCGCTCACGAGAGTCGCGCCTAACAGAGAGCGCCGCGTAACTTTGCTGGACATAACGTAACTTTGGTTGCTGTGGGGAATTCCGGAAGGAATCGGGTCGCTGGATTTGTGCTGCAATCAGCGCCGCACTATTGCGATCAGCGCCGCGCTACGGCAGTCGGCGCACCTTGATGTTGCGGAACGCGACGCCGCTGCCATGTTCCTGCAGCACAATGTGGCCGCTGCGGGAGGCTCCGAAACGAACGTCATCCTTGTATTTGCTGCCAGCCACCCAAGCCTTGAACTGCGACGAACCCAACTGGAAGGCAAGCACCTTTTCCCCATTCAGCCACTGCTCCACGTTGCCGTCTTTCACGACAATACGCAGGTAATTCCACTGGCCAGCGGGGTTCAGCTTCTTGGGTCCGGGGGCAGCGACATCATAGATACCCGCTGTTTTACGATTGTCCTGCTTGGCGTCGGAATGGGCGATGTCGTCAATCAATTGGTATTCCAGGCCGAAGGCTCCTTTTGACGGCGACTTGGTGTGGCGTTCATCCACCAGATACTTGACGCCGCTATTGCCACCCGGTTCCAGGCACCAGTCCATGGCAAATTCGAAGTTGGTGAAGGTCTCGCGGGTCAGCAGATCGCCGCCAGCGCGGCCGCCCTTGCCGTCTCCTTCAACGTGTCGCAGGCTGCCCTGCTTCAGTTCCCACCCGGTTTCGGGGAACATGTCGGAATGGAAGCCTCGGAATGCGCTGACCGTGGAACCATCGAATAGTGATACCCAGCCCTGGGTGCGTTCTTCCGCAGTTAACGGATGGAACTTTACCTTTTCTACGGAACACCATGGCTTTGCAGCCGACGTTTGCGCGAAGACGGAGCTTCCCATCAGGCCAATGGTGGCAAGGGCGCATACACCCAATCCGCGCTGTACGCAGCGCAACATCGCAATTCTGCTCATAGGCGCATCCTACCAGACCCCGCAAGGCGCCATCGGGGCAATTTGGGGTGTCAGGTGCATTCCCGGACGAAGGACCGCAATGTCGTCATTCGCCCGATCCGCAACTGCCTAGATCCACAACTGTCCAAATCTAACCATTCGCCGGTGGGAATCCGCCATTGGCCCAAATGGGGATGTCTTCAAAATCGTGAAACCGATAAACTAATAACATATGGCCACTGGAAACTCGGCCGCCTCCATCCCTCGCGTACAAATCAACGCGTCGGATTCCGTCTCCTCCCTTTCCGCGTGTTTTAACCTGACACCGGCGATGGTGAATGAGGCGCGGGTACGCCTGCGTTGGATCGGTTTCTCCTCCTTCGTCATCACGCTGGTTTTCCTCGTCCTGGGCCATGTGTTGCATGCTCCCATCCCGGAATCGCAGCTGGGGATATGGACGATCTATGGATCGATGTTCGTGCTCGCCTTTGGTGGCCTGGGCATTGCGTTGTTGGCTGGGGCTGACCGGGTGCCTCCGTTCGTTGTCCTGCGGGCGGGCATTCTGTACCTGTACCTTGGCGCCATCGCCAGCCAGGTGATTCGGCTTGGCGACGAAGTGTTCCGTAACAACTACAGCACCAACGCCTACGACATGTTGCTGCCCTGGATTGTCATCTTTGGCTTCAGCATTCCGGCAACCGCTCGTGTGGCCTATCCCATTGCGCTCATCAGCGCCACCATGGCTCCACTGACCTATGCAGTCTTCCTGCGGATGGGGTTGGTCGAGAGTTTGGATCCCTCGGGTTGGCTCCTCCGTTTTCTGCCGGTGTACATCACTGCGGCCGTCACCGCTTTTCTGTCTACCCGCTACTACAAGCTAGGCCGCAAGTTGGAATCTGCCCAGCAGATTGGCAGTTACAAGCTGACGAACCTGATTGGCAAAGGCGGCATGGGCGAGGTCTGGCGTGCCGAACACCGCATGCTGTCGCGCTGTTCGGCCATCAAACTAATCAATCCGGGAGCGATTGACGTTTCCACCGAGGGCAGCTCCAACCCGCAGACCGCCGTGATGCGCTTTGAACGGGAGGCCCAGGCCACGGCAGCGCTCCGTTCTCCACACAGTGTGGAAATTTACGACTTCGGCATGACGCAGGATGGGCGTTTCTACTACGTGATGGAGCTGCTGGATGGCATGGACCTCGATTCTCTGGTGAAGCGTTTCGGCCCTTTGCCTGCCTCCCGAGTGATTTTCTTCCTGTTGCAGATTTGCGACTCTCTCAGCGAGGCGCATGAACTGGGGTTGGTCCATCGGGATATCAAGCCCAAGAATATCTTCGACTGCCGCCTGGGCCGCAACTTTGACTTCATCAAGGTGCTGGATTTCGGTCTGGTGAAAAACATCGGCAGGGGTGGTGACCAGCACCTCACCCAGGACGGCACCACCACCGGCACCCCGGCCTATTTGTCTCCGGAAGCAGCCAGAGGCAGCAAGGATGTGGATGCGCGCAGCGACCTGTATTCCTTAGGCTGCGTGGCTTACTGGCTGTTGACCGGCCAACCGGTCTTCGAAGGCTCGAACGCCGTGGCTACCATTCTGCAGCACGTCACTGATGCGCCCATTCCGCCTTCGCAGCGCACGGAAAACCCGGTGCCTACCGATCTGGAAGAAGTGGTGCTGCGTTGCCTGGAGAAAGATCCGGCAAAGCGACCACAATCGGCGGACGAGCTATCGATGATGTTGGCCCGTTGCAGCGACGCCCAGAGCTGGCGGCGGCGGGAAGCACGGGAATGGTGGCGTACCCACCTGCCCAGTTCCTTGTCTCCGCAGAACTCCACCTGCTCGGTACAAACCCTGTCCATTGAATTGCCGGAGGAAGGCAGCCGCGCGGTGACGTTGAGTTGATCGTCCATGCGTTGGATGGCTCTTTGGTCGTCGTGCAAGTCTGCCGGAAGGCAAAGAATCAGATGTCAGCTTGCATCTCCAGCGATGGCGCGATAGCTTGACGAGGATGTCCCCTGTTCCACCAAGGCCGTGGCAATGGGATTTAGGGTCTCAGTCAGATCACGGAGCGTCCTCGACAACCATCATGAACCGTCGCACCTTTCTTTCCACTGCGCTAGCCGCAGGCACATTGTGTGCACAAACCAAGCCCGCATCGGCGCAATCCAAACCGAAGCGCCCGAACATCGTGTTCATCATGACCGACGACCATGGCTCCTGGGCCACGGGAGCTTACGGTTGCAAGGACATCAAGACGCCGAACATCGACGCTTTGGCGCACGACGGCGTTAAGTTCCAGAACGCCTTCGCGTCCACCCCTGTCTGCTCTCCCAGCCGCCTTACCTATTTTTCCGGCAAGATGCCCTATGCCCACGGCGTGCAGGATTGGATCATTGCCCCGGAGGCATTTGGGCCGGAAAGTACACCCGTTCTAAAGGACCATGAATCCTTCACCGAAGTGCTGGCGCGGAATGGCTATCACCTCGGCCTCAGCGGGAAGTGGCACATGGGCGGCGACGAGCACGCGCAGGAAGGCTTCACGCACTGGCATACCATCCCTGGCGGTGGCGGACCTTACCAAGACCAGGAGTTTGTCGAAAACGGCGTAAAGAGCGTAAAGCCGGGCTTTAAGACGGACCACGTGGGTGATGGCGCGGTACGGTTCCTGGAAGCGCATCAGCGAACACATGCCAATGAGCCATTCTTCCTGAACCTGTCCTTCTACGCGCCCCACACCCCCTACAATTACCAGCCGGAGGTCTACCGGGAACCGTACAAGGATTCCACGTTCAGCTGCTATCCGCGCGTGCCGGTTCATCTCTGGCTGAACGCGAATTATGAGGTGCACCACCTCAATACGGAATCCATGCGCGCCTACTCCGCGCTGATTACGGCCGCGGATGCCAACATCGGCAAAGTGCTGCGTCAGTTGAAGAAGATGGGGGTGATGGAAAATACCCTCATCATCTTCACTGCGGACCAGGGCTGGAACGCCGGGCACCACGGCGTATGGGGGAAGGGCAATGGCACGGTTCCCCGCAACATGTACGAAGAATCCATCCGGGTGCCAATGATCTGGCGGCTGCCGGGTAAGGAGCGTGCCGGAACCACCTGTGATGCGATGATTTCCAGCTACGATTTCTTCCCGACTCTGCTGGACTACGTTGGTTTGGAAACCAGCCCGGATAAACAACGCGTTGGTGAAAGTTATGCGCCATTTCTGCGGGGAGAAGAACCCCAATGGCGGGACCGCCTGTTCTTCGAATACGCGGACGTTCGCAGTTTGCGCACCCGCACCAAAAAGCTGCTGCTGCGCGCCAAACCGCTGCCTCCCGAACTGTATGATCTGGAAGCCGATCCGCAGGAAAGGAAAAATGTGGCGGGTGACCCGCGATATGCCGAGGTACAGAACGCACTAACGCGGGAACTGGAAGCATTCTTTGCGAAACAGGGCGCTCCGCCTATCGACCAATGGCAGAAGCGGTCCATTCGCACCGTGACGCAGTACAAGCGGCGAGTCGAGCGTCCCGCCAAACCCTAGTGGCTCCGCGTCCCGATGGCCGATAGATGCTGGTTTTTGCGTGCCGAACCGGTTAGAAGTGATCGGCTGGGCACGCGTGACCGTCCTGCGACTCTTTTATCAGAGCTTTACAGCGGAATCCGCCAACTTGCGCGCATCCTCAGGAATACGTGCGTAACTGCCGTCTTCGCCCGTGGTATAAAAACCGCGGATTTGTCCCTGGCCGTCGACAAGCGCAAAACGTGTGGAATGCTGCAGACTGCCGTCGACGTCAAATAGCTTGAAGTCCTGACTGGCCAGGCGGTGTAAGTCTTCCATCTCGCCCGTCAGGAAAAACCAACGGCCATCAATGGCTCCGTAGCGTTCGCCATAGGCCTTCATGGCATCTGGCGAGTCTCTCTGCGGATCCACCGTGAAGGAAACAATGCGTAGATTGTCCAGATCTTTGGTCTGCTGCTGAATGTCCTTCATCAGCGTGCTCATGCGTGGGCAGGGGCCAGGGCAGTTGGTAAAGAAAAAGTCCGCTACCCAGATGCGGCCTTTTAGTTGCTCTGTGCCAAAGGGCTGATCGTTCTGATCGCGTAGGGTGAACTCCGCGATCTGCCCCAGAATAGGTAGTTCGTCCTTCTTCTCCGCACTACGCGTGCAGGAGGTTCCCAGGCCAAGAACAACCAGGAGCAACGCCATGGCAAGCGCCAGCTTCCCGCTGAGCTTCGTTCTGTACAGCATTTACAGGTTCCTTTCCGCGGGGCGGCGAATCACCTTCGCAGCAGCGAAAAGCAGCGCCACCAGCCCGACAGCTACTAACGAGACAGATAACTCCACTGGAACGTTGCTGTTGGTATTGATGCCCAGGAACTGCGCGAGCGCTTGATGGGCATAGGTGACCGGGTTGGCCAACATCAGCCACTGTACCCAGAAACTGGCGTCGGCATAGCGAAATACCGCGCCCGATACCATCCACAGAGGGACGAACAGCAGGTTGATGATGGCGTGAAACCCTTGCGTCGAGGGCACTAGCCAGGCGATCACGAACCCGGCAGCCGTGAAGGACAACGCGATCAGGAAGATCAGGCCCACAATCGCGGCATAGTTGGCATCGGGATACAAAGTGCCGCCGAGTGTAGCGACTGCCAGAAACGCGAAAGTTTGCAAGGCCGCCAGTAGGGCTCCTCCCCCTACCTTTCCCAGGACAATCGACAGCCGGGGGGCGGGTGAAGCCAACACTGATCGCAAAAAGCCTTCCCGCCGGTCGTCAATCAAAGACATCGACGAGAAGATGGCGGAGAACATGACGGTAAGCACCAGCGCACCCGGCAGAAATCGCGCCAGATCGCTATATCCGGAACCCACCACAATCCAGAACATGAACGGTGCGCCAGCAAAGCCCATCACCCGGGCCTTATCACGCCAGAAGCGCAGCAATTCCCGGTAGAGCAGCATGGAGGACGGCAACCAGTAACGCTTCATGGCTGAAACAGCGCTCCCGTGGCGTGGAAATATACGTCCGCCAGGGACGGACGGCGCATGCGCAATTCCTCGATCCACTCTCCATGGGACTGCGTGATCTGCGCGATCAGGCTGGCGCCATGGGGGCATTCCACGCGTACCACGTCGCCAACCCGCGCCACATGCAAGCCCGCCTTCGGAGCCAGATGCGCCGCGAGTTCTTCCGCGTGCCCGGTTACGATTTCCACCACCTCGCCGCCCAGTTCTTCCCGAAGAGTTTGGGGAGATCCATCCGTCGCCAATTGGCCCTGGTGCAGAATCAGGATGCGCTCACATAACTCGGCTTCATCCAAAAAATGGGTGACAGCCAGCACTGCGACGCCTTCCTGCCGATGCAGCCGTTGCAGGTGCGCCCACAGGTCCAGGCGACCTTGGGGGTCCAAGCCAGTAGAGGGTTCATCCAGCAGCAGCAAACGCGGCTCGTGCAACAGCGCTCGGGCCACTTCCACGCGACGGCGCAACCCGCCGGAGAGGGTTTTTGTCAATTGGTCGAGCCGTGGCTCCAATCCCAGCAACTGGCAAACGCGGCCGACGCGATCATGCAGTCGGCTGCCCCCCATCCCGTAAAGCTGACCCGCAAAGCGCAGGTTTTCCCGAACGGTGAGTTGCAGATCCAGGCTGGATTCCTGGAATACGATACCGATCTGTTCGCGAACGCCCGTCGGGTCTTTCGCGACATCTCGGTCACAGACCGTGGCCGCGCCCTTTTGCAGGCTCAGAATTGTAGTGAGAATGCGGAAGAGCGTGGATTTGCCCGACCCATTCGGGCCGAGCAACGCCACCATGCTGGGGGATTCGATAGCGAAAGAAAGTTGGCGCAAAGCATGCGCTGATGAGGCGCTTTCGAGGAAAACCTCACCTCTCACCGGCTTTGGCCTTCCCAGGGGAAAGCGCTGTTTGCCGGATTGGTAATGGTAATCGAGATTCTCCGCGAGAACGATCAATTTCCGGGCCTATCCACAATCATTAACAGGTAAAGCAGCGGCAGGTACGCCACACTCGCGAGCAGCACCTTGCGCGCCATGGGCGTGGTTCGTTCCCGGGCAACCCGTACTCCAGCCCAGGCATACATCAGGCCCAGCAGCGTGGCGCCCACCAGGTAGATGACGCCGGTCATGGAAAGAAAGCTGGGCAACAGGCTGATCGGCAGCAGCATCGCTGAGGTCACCAGAATGTGCCGTGCGGTGCGCGCGCCTTCCGGGTCGATCACGGGCAGCATCTGCATGCCGGCGCGTGCATAGTCTTCCCGGTACATCCAGGCAATGGCATAAAAGTGCGGGAACTGCCACAGAAACAGAATGGCGTAGAGCGCCCAGGCTTGCGCGTTCAGTTCACCCTGCGAAGCGGCAAAGCCGATCAGCGGCGGCATGGCGCCGGGGAAAGCCCCAATGGTGGTGGCCCACCAGGTCTTCTGCTTCAACGGGGTATAGAGGAAAAGGTAGCTTGCCAGCGTTGTCAGGCCCAGGTTGGCCGTAAGCCAGTTGGCGCCAAAGGCCAGTTCCAGATAGCCAGCAACGGAAAGGGCGATGGCGAACAGTACAGCGCCGGTGGGGTTCACCGTACCGGTCACCAGCGGACGGGATTGCGTACGCTTCATGTGTGCGTCCGCGCGGCGTTCCATCCATTGGTTCATGGCGGCAGTGCCCGATGCGATCAGGCCTGTGCCCACGATGGTGTGAAGCAGCGTCAGCCAGCTCCAATCCTTTTGGACGCCGAAGAAAAATCCAATTCCCGTACTCATCAGGATGAGCCAGGTGATGCGGGGCTTGGTAAGTGCGATGTATTCGCGCATTAGGTTTCCGGTCAAATCGTTCTGGCCCCCGTGCGCCCCTCGGCGTCCGGTTCCTGCAGGGATGCGGCGTGAGCCGTCGTCGCACCCGTCACGTGTTTGTGAATCGTCAGCGCCAGCGCCACGCATGCTGCTAAGGTCAAAGATCCCAGCAGAATGTGAGCCACCGTAAACAGCACCAGGTTTCGTTCTGCCCCCGCCACCTCGGCCATGCCAGCCCGGTAGGTAAGGGCAACCGTTCCCAGAACAACTTGTATTCCCAGCAACGCTACCATACGCATGGCAGCCTGCCGTAAAGGTCTATGCGCGGGATAGGTGGTTGCCACTAGAATCCCAACCAAGGCCAAAACAGCCGCCACCGCCATCGCGCCGAGCAAATGGGGAATGACCCCGATTGCCCCGTGCCGATAGGCAGAGCCCAACACAATCTGTGCGGCAATCAACACCGCAGGCCACCAAGCCATCGTCAGCAAGGAAGGCTGAAACTCATCCTCCACCCATATTGGAGACTCGCTCCACGGGCGGCCAGTTCCCAGAACCATCAAAAGCGCCAGGGTCACCGCGACATGCTGCAAAACCGCTTGCGCCACACGCACCCAGGTCAAAACTTCACCAGGCATCCGGCTGAGCGTCATGCCCAGAACCGCCTGCGTCACCACAATGATGACCATGGCCAGCGAAAGCCCTTTCAGCCAGGGAACTGCTTCCAGCTTGCCTGCTTTCCCTTCTCGCCAAACCAGCAGCGCCACCAGGAACGAAAGAAGCAAGACTAGTCCTGCTAGCATTCGGTGCTGCATTGCATTGACCGCTGCCCATACCGGCAAGGCCAATCCCGTACTGCTACTTACCAGCAGCCCGCTCACCACCGTCAAACTCACGGTCCCCAGCACCAAGGCCCAGGCACTCGTTCGAAGTCCTTTGCCAATAGTTCTGGCCGGACTCCCGATCAGTAGTGCCGTTCCTCGGGAACTGGGTTGTTCCAAACTCATTGCACAGGTTTCATTGCACGGGGAGAGTTGAGCCAAACTCCGCTGACGGAAAACGCTTATCTTCTATTATGAACTCTTTCGGATTTCAGTGAAAGTGGCCAAGTTTCTGTTAAACCGTAATTTGGTGACAGAATCAGGCATTTCTGTTTTGGAATTCTCCCTTATTTCACTATCTTTTGCGACGGCGCTGCTCTCGAAGGCTCCCCGCCCGAATGCCGCATCCGGTCGCCAACCGCGAAGCCCAGGAGAAAGGAATGCGGGTTCCCTGTCCTGTTCCCGGCTGTAGGACCGACGGTTTTTGCTATTCTTGGAAAGCATTTAGCATTCCGTCCTATGAGCACCTTATCTTCCGCGCGTGAAGTGGCTGCCCGCGAAATCGTGTGCGCCCATTCCCCAGACTCCGACGATGCGTTTATGTTCTACGCGTTGGCCACCCGCAAGGTGCGTTCGCAGATCGCTAACTTTCGGCACGTCCTGTCTGACATCCAAACCCTGAATCAGAAAGCGCTGGTCGGCGAGTATGAACTCTCCGCGATCTCTTACCATGCCTACCCATACGTGGCGGATAAGTATCAGATCATGGCTAGCGGCTCCAGCGTTGGCGATGGCTACGGGCCACTGCTGGCATCTGTGCGCCCTATCCCTTCTGGCGAAATCAAGGGCAAGCGCATTGCCATCCCCGGCAAGCTCACCACTGCTTACCTTGCTTTGAAGTTGTATGAACCGGATTTCGAACCCGTGGTCATGCCTTTTGATCAGATTCTGGAAGCCGTTGCATCCAAATCCGTCGATCTGGGCTTGGTGATCCACGAAGGCCAGTTGACCTATGGCGACCAGGGACTATCGAACGTGCTGGACCTGGGCAAATGGTGGCGTGGCAAATACAATCTGCCTTTGCCGTTGGGCGCCAATGGCTTGCGTCGTGACCTGCCCGAAGACGTAAAGCTGGAATGTGTGCGGATGATGAAAGAAAGCATCCAACACGCTCTGGATCACCGCGAAGAAGCACTGAACTATGCGCTTCAGTTTGCGCGGGATATGGACCCGGCCCTGGCCGATAAGTTCGTCGGCATGTACGTGAACCACCACACGGTGGATTGCGGCGAAGATGTGCCCAAGGCTGCGCAGTTGTTGCTTGACCTCGGCTACGAAGCTGGCCTGATTCCGCACAAAGTAGAAATCGACATCCTGCGGTAGTGTTCGTTGAATCTGCTCCGGGCGGTCGGCGCCCCTGTTGTTCGCCGATGCCCCGGGAGCTTCCATTCCTTGCCAGTTCCTTACCTACATCTGCGCCCTACTCTGAGGGCGCTTCCGGCGAATGTCGGCACCACGCTTCGTACGTCACCTGCAAACTCTTCTTGGCTGGCAACCAACGGTAGACGGGTGTTTCGTACATCTCTTTGCGATCAATCATGTGTCGTCGGGATTCCGGGTACGGCGACACTCCAAACTCCATGCCGCGCGTAACCGTTTCTCCATTCCAGGGGCTCTGTGCGCGGGAACGATTTTCTTCCCAAATACCCATCCACGGGAAATCCGCCGTCTTCCAGCGATAGCCGCAGGCCACCTGCATATCCGGGTTCCACGCGCTGAACGACGCGTATTCCTGCGCGGCATCCATCAAGTGCGCCGTATAAGCGCCCGAGGCTTCCAGGTCGACATAGGTGCGCATGTCGACTTCCTTGCCATCCATGCCCGGAGCCAACGGCCATTCAAATTCAGCGCCAGGTTGCAGATATCCAAAGCCATTGGTGAAATCGACCGGGAAAACCTGAGAGCGCGTGGCGGTGCAGGCAAAACGCGTCTTTCCTGGCTCCACAAAAGGAGCGCCTAATGTGACATGCTGGGTCCAAGCAATGGGGCGATCACAGCCCGTCAGGTTGGTAACGGTTTCTGTAATCTTCACCGTGTCGCTGTCCTCGGGTAGTTCCAGCAGCCGTTCAAAGTGCAGCTGCGCGATGGGCAGATCCACGCGGAACAGCAGGCTGCGACCGGTGTCGTCCACGTCGTAGGTGCGAATGCTGGCCTCGCCATGGGCCGTCATGCCTGCCGCGGCTTCTTCGGCAGTAGGTGCGCCAAAGAGATCGAGACAAAGGTTGTGCCCCAGAATGCCGGAAAGCAGGGGGCTTTCGGCATCACTTCCATACTCAGGATGCGTGGCTTGGCTCCATGCGGAAGGCTCTATGGTGGGCCAAGGCGGGCTCCAAAGCGGATTCACGCCAGTGCGTTTCTCCGTCAATGCGGCAATGTGGCCACCTTCCACGGTTACTATCACCGCCAGCCGGTCATTCTCCAGCACATGTACCTGTCGGTCCCTGTATGTCGATTTCGCCATGAACTCGTTCTATCAGAAAGTCGCTAACGCGGGGCGACTCATCGATCATTTCCGGAAAAATTCTGTACCTCAATCTCCCATCGCGGTCGATCGGCTACAAAGGGCCAAGACGTCGGGTTGCTCGGAAGCTAAGGGAACACGCCGCTATCTGTCGACAGTCAGCCGCAGCCGCAGATCAGCAATAATCTTCTTCCAGTCCCCGAACTCTTCCGATTCTTCCCATAGTTCACGCAGTTCAGACTCGTCTCCGATGATGCGGTCGATCGCAGCGATGGCGCTGGTGCGTTGCTGTGGAGAAACAGTCTGCCCCTGGTCCCTTACCCACTCCACCAACTGTTCGTTCTGCAGCAACGCAAGGCTGGGCCTGTGCAGGATAGCGGCAAGCACCTCGATCGCGGCCAGTGCCTGTGACGCGCTGGGCGCTTCCAGGTACCCTGAGGTATTCAGTACATCTGCAATTGCCTCATCGACCAATCCTGAGTCTGTCTGGTCTACCAGAGCGGCAACCCAGTCCGCCGCATCGTCATTTCCGAAGGAATCCACTGCCCAACAACTCATACGCTTACCTTCCTGTTTATGGCCGACTTCTTACCCGCTACCACCGGCTGCTTCTTCAAAATAACAATCCTGATTCCCGAATCGCAGAATGCACGGTTCAAGTGTCGGAAGTGCCTCAAGGGTAGATAGTGGCCACTTCCTCAGGTTCCAGAGAACGCTTGCTCCTTATGCGCGAATCCATTAGATAGATGCAGCCAACACCGACACCGTAGGCGAGCAGATCCAGGAAGCTTAACTGCGTCCCTAGCAGTCTGCCCACTACCTGAAGGGCAAAATGTTCATTTGCCAGCAGCTGGGCTGGGATCCTGGTCAGTTGAAATAGCTCAATCGCTGTGACAAGCAGCATCGCGGGTAGCGCGACATGTGCCTTCTGCCAGAAGATGCGCAGTAGTGCGTAGATCATCGCAGCATACAAGGCGTCACCCAGGTACTTGTCGAAGAGAATGAAACCCGTATGCCAGAGACGAGAAAGGATCCCAACGCCTATAGTGCCCATGAGGCATAGAGTCCACGATTTTCGTCCGTTTACACGCACGGGCATGCGTCCATTGTATCGGCGGTCTATTCCACCGGAAGCACGATCCATGCCCCGTCCGGAACGCGTGGTTACACACTTTGCAGCATCATCCGCTGCAGTGGGCGTCGCGTTAGTTGGATACTGGCTAAAGAGATGACGATCTCGGTGACAATGCAGCAGGTTCTTGCGCTCGCTCCTGACGACGCATCCGCGAAGGCGGCGCGCTCCTTGGCCACGCCACGGCCATGGTCTCAGTTGGGCCAAGATGGACGCGCGATTTGGGGAGCCTGCAAGGGTAGTGGCAAAGATCCTTATCTTACCCAGGTCGATTGGGAAGGACCCGCGTTCAAGTGTTCGTGCCCCAGTCGGAAGTTTCCCTGCAAGCATGGCTTGGCCCTGATGCTTCTTCTCGCGGAACAGCCATCTCTGTATCCCGAAACCGAGCAGCCTGCTTGGGTCCAGAACTGGATAGCCTCTCGCCAGCAGCGGGCAGACGCGCGCGAAACCAAAGCGGCGACAACGACCTCCGTAGACGAGGCTGCACGAGCAAAACGAGCCGAGCAGCGCTCCGGGCGCGTGGCGGAAGGCATCGCTCTTCTCGAACGTTGGCTGCAAGATCTGATTCAGCAAGGCTTGGCCTCGGCGTCTGGTCGCGGCTTCAGCTTCTGGGATCAACAAGCTTCCCGGTTGGTGGATGCGCAGGCTCCTGGCCTAGCCCGTCTCGTGCGGAACCTAGGTAGCATCGTGTCTTCCGGGACCGGTTGGCAAGATCGCGCACTGGATGCCATTGGTCGTCTTGTCCTGTTGCTACGCGCCTTTCGCAGACTGGACGAACTGCCCGCAGAAACCCAGGCCGACGTGCGTTCTGCCATCGGCTTCTCCGTGTCGCAGGAAGACGTGCTTGCCACAGAACCTGTTCTCGATCTCTGGCTGGTCGCCGCGCAACGTATCTACCAGGAAGACCACTTACGCGTGCAACGCACCTGGCTGGTTGGTCGTGACACCGCTCGTGTTGCCATGTTGCTGGATTTTTCTGTCGGCGCTGCGGGATTCAAAACAAATCTGACGCCGGGCACGGTATTCCCTGCCGATCTCTGCTTCTTCCCCGGTTCTGTTCCGCAGCGCGCTATCCTGCGCCAGGCGCACTCGGTCCCTCAACCCGCGGAAGCCATCTGGAGCACGCGTGCCGTAGAGAGTTTCCATGTCACTCTTGGCGAGAGTCTGGCTGCCAATCCATGGCTAGAGAACCAGTTGGTTCTGTTACGCGGCGTCGTGCCTGGTCCTTCTACGTCCATATGGACTTTGTCTGATAAAACGGGCGCAATACTCTGCCAGCCCAACTATCCGTTATTAGCTCTCTCTGCAGGACACCCTCTCGACCTAGCTGGTGAGTGGGATGGCAACGCAGTGAGGCCACTCGCCGCCTTTGCGGAGGGACGCTTCGTGCAACTAGGGCAGGAGGCAGCTGGTTGACTCTTCTGCGAGATCAATTAAGGACGGCCGCGCTGCTGGGAGCGAACACCCCGTTGCAACCGGAAGGCTCTCCTCTGGACGATTGCCTGCCTGCCCTGGCGCAGCGCGAAGCGCCGCAGCACACGCTTGACGCCATTGCTTTGGTCACGGTGTACGAAGCGGCGGGTCGATTGCCATTGCCCGCGTCTGTTCCGCCACCACCATGCCCGCAAGCCCCGATCCCTCTATGCAGTGCGATGGCCGCTGGTCATTTGAGCGAGCTGCTTAAAGATTCCCGCGGCCTGATGCCCGAATGGCTGGCGATTGCAGCTGAAACTGGTGTGCGTCCGCCAGGGGAATGGGTGCCAGCTTTGCTGGACGCCGCCACCAGGAATCGCACTCTTCGTGAGTCCGTGGCACTAGCCGTGGGCTCCCTCGGGGTTTGGCTCGCGCCATTTCGTGAGGAATGGGTTTGGGTCAAAGCCACCGCTTCCCGCGAGGCTACCCCTTTGGACGAAGCATCCTGGGAAACCGGCACTCTCTCGGAGCGTCTGTTCCTGTTGAGTCAACTCCGGGTTACGAGCCCCAGTCGCGCGCGTCAGTTTGTTGAACGTACATGGGGCACTGAGTCGGCAGACACGCGCCGCCAATTATTGGAGTGCTTTGCCACTTCGTTAAGTTTGGACGATGAAGATTTTCTTGAAGCCTGCCTGGATGACAGAAGTGTCGTCGTTCGCCGCGCCAGTGCCGAATTGCTATCCTCGCTCTCTGGCTCCCGGCTCGGGCAAAGGATGTCTGCGCGTTTGACAGGACGCATCCGTATCCACCGAACTGGCTTGCTCCGGAAACGGACCCTTGATTTAACCCTCATCGAAGATTTGGCCCCTGCCCTGGCTCGTGACTGCATTGAGCGAAAGCCGCCGACAGGTTCCAAACTGGGAGAACGCGCTTGGTGGACTTCGCAGATCTTGGCATGTCTACACCCCAGCAAGTGGGTGCAGGAATTGGATCTGTCCCCAGAACAGTTGATCGACGCTGCTGGCAATGGTGAGTGGCGAGATCTCATTCTTGACGCATGGCGCGTCGCCGCAGTTCGGTACCAAGCTACGGATTGGCTTGTCGCCCTTTCCAGCAGTTCTGAGCCTGCAACGTCCGCCACCACTGCCATCTTTCGATCACTTCCTCTTCAGGATCGTGAACGATGTATGTTGCGTCTGGTGGAGAAGGACCCTGAGATCTGGGCCTTTCACGTGCCCATGCTTTGTCCTCATGCCTGGAGCGATGACTTCACGCGGGCTGTCTGGAAGCTCATTCACGTTGTATTGACGAAGCTCACTGCGGACCAATTGCTCTACCAGGGAAAGTCGCTGTTGCGGGCGTCGGCGCTGTTGGCATCCCCGGATGTGGTGGCCACTCCCCAAGATGATTTTTTTACCGACTGCGCTGGCATTCTGCATTACCGGCGCCACATGAGACAGGCCTTACGATCTAAGGAGAATCGTTGAGTGTCGAAGCCAAATAGCTCCATCGCCCCAGAGGGTTCCACCTACGCTGTACTGCGGCAGCCCGCTGAGATTCAGTTCGCGGAAGAACTGCATGAACTGCAGCAATACGACGACAAGCCACGCCCGCCTCGCTGGCAGCTTTCCCCGTGGTCGGTTTCCACGTATCTGTTGGGGGGCAAACTGCCGAACGGCTTCGAAGTGACTCCCAAGTACATTGGGAGCCGCAGGCTAATCGAGATTGCGGTTTCCACCCTGGCTACGGATCGTGCGCTTCTGCTCTTCGGCGTGCCTGGCACCGCCAAGTCCTGGGTCAGTGAGCATCTTGCCGCCGCCATCTCCGGAGATTCCACGCAAATTGTGCAGGGCACCGCGGGAACTGGGGAAGACGCCATTCGCTATGGCTGGAACTACGCGCGCCTGTTATCTGAGGGGCCGTCCTGGAACGCTGTCGTTGCTGGTCCCGTGATGCGCGCCATGCAGCACGGACAGATTGCCCGCGTCGAAGAGCTTACTCGTATCCCCTCTGATGTCCAGGACGCCCTCATCACCATTCTTTCTGAAAAGGCATTGCCCGTCCCCGAGCTCAACGCCGAGGTGCGAGGTCAACTTGGTTTCAATGTGATTGCCACTGCCAACAATCGGGATCGTGGCGTCAATGAGTTGTCATCGGCATTGAAACGCCGCTTCAATACGGTCATCCTGCCGGTTCCTGCTTCCATTGAAGAGGAAGTGGAAATTGTCACCCGTCGTGTCGCCGACCTTGGTCGCGTGCTCCAGATTCCTGCAGAATTGCCTGCCCTTGCCGAGGTCCGTCGGCTTGTTGCATTGTTCCGCGAATTGCGCAACGGCGTCACTGAAGATGGCAAGACGAAACTCAAGTCGCCAACATCCACGCTCAGCACCGCAGAGGCGATCTCCGTGATGAACAGCGGCATGGCGCTTGCTGCGCACTTCGGTGATGGCCGCGTCAGTGCTGGCGACCTAGCTGCTGGCCTTCACGGAGCCGTCGTCAAGGACCCGGTGCAGGATAGTCTTGCGTGGCGCGAGTATTTGGAAACCGTCGTGAAGGAGCGCGACGGATGGCGCGACCTCTACCGCGCCTGTCGGGAGTTTGCCAGCTAACATGGCAGTGCGCGTCTTTGGTATCCGCCATCACGGCCCGGGTTCGGCGCGTAGCCTGCTCGCGGCCCTGCGTGGTCTGCAGCCGGACCTCATTCTTGTCGAAGGACCCGTCGAAGGTGACGAGCAGATTTCATGGGTCGCCCATCCGGACTTTCGTCCTCCGGTGGCGTTGTTAGTCTTCCGTCCAGATGAACCATTGTCATCTGTCTTCTACCCATTTGCGGCCTTCTCCCCGGAATGGAATGCCCTTTCTTTTGCCCTGCAATCAAATGTTCCCGTGCGCTTTATGGATCTCCCAAAGTCTCACTGGATGGCTTTGGAACAAGATCGGGATGAGCTCGCAGTCAGGGATGAAGACCCCTTGGACATGATTGCCCATCTCGCCGGTGATGCTGACTTCGAGAGTTGGTGGGATCGCCTTGTCGAAAGCCAGGGTGACGTAGAGGTTTTCCCGGCCATCCATGAGGCTATGCTCGCCCTTCGGTCGGATGGTTCTAGTCCGGTGCGCCATATTGACCTTTTGCGTGAGGCAGCGATGCGGCAGCAGATTCGTTCTGCCCAGAAAAGTGGCTACGCAAATATTGCCGTTGTCTGTGGAGCTTGGCACGCTCCCGCACTCACCAATCCGAAAGCGGCCAAGGAGGACGCAGCCCTTCTGAAGGGTCTCCCGAAAGTGAAGGTCCAAGTCACTTGGGTTCCCTGGACGCACGGGCGCCTCATGCGTCTATCCGGATACGGTGCTGGCATAGAGTCTCCGGGTTGGTATGAGCATCTGTGGAGCACCGCTGAGCACACCACCACGCGCTGGGTGTCGCGAGTGGCGCAGTTGCTACGCAGTCAAGACCTGGATGCCTCTCCTGCCCAGGTAGTAGACACGGTACGTCTTGCTGAAGCCCTTGCCTCCTTTCGCGGACGTAGGCATGTCGGACTGACAGAATTGAACGACGCCACAGAAGCGGCGTTGCTCTTCGGCAATACCTTCCCTCTACGGCTCATCCACGAAAAGCTGATTGTCGGCGAGGTCTTGGGGGAGGTGCCATCAGAGGCAACCGTCGCACCCATTCAGAAAGATCTGGAAGCTCTACAGAAACGTCTACGCCTAAAGCCCGAGGTCTTTCCAAAGACGCTCGATCTCGATCTGCGCAAAGACGTAGACCGCGAGCGCAGCCAATTGCTGCATCGTCTCCAACTCGTCCAAGTACCTTGGGGTGTCCCTTCCTCTACCCACGGGAAGCTAGGTACTTTTCATGAGCTCTGGCAACTCAAATGGAATCCCGAGTTTGCTGTCGAACTCATCGCTGCGGCCCGCTGGGGCAACACTGTGGAGTCTGCCGCCTCCGCCCTGGTTCAACATAGTGCGCGATCAGCGCAGTCCCTGCCTGCTCTCACTCTACTTCTTGAACCTACACTGAAAGCCAATCTTCCCGCTGCGGCGCTTTCCCTCGTTGCGTGTGTCCGTCAGATTGGCGCAGTCGCTCCAGATATCTTGGAGCTCATGGTCACCATTCCTCCGCTCGCGCGCATTGCCCGCTATGGCGACGTCCGCGACACAGATCAGGCCATGGTGCGCCAGGCGATGGAAGAGTTGTTCACGCGTGTCTGTGTTGGTCTCCCCACCGCATGTGGTTCGCTGAGCGACGAAGCTGCCCGCCTGATGATAGATCGCATTGCGACTCTCCATCAAGCCATTGTCGTGTTTGATGGTGTGGCATTCACTGGCGCCTGGTCCGATGCATTGCATCGCATTCTTCAACTGCCACAAGTGCACGGCCTTGTTGGTGGCCGTGCCGCCCGCTTGTTGTTTGACCTTGGCGCGCTTGCTGAGTCTGAGGTTACAGCGCTGGCCTCCCGCTCAACTTCCCTTGGAACAGAGCCAGCGCATGGCGCAGCCTGGATCGAGGGATTTCTCGAAAAGTCTGGGGAGATCTTACTGGCCAACCAGAAGTTGTGGACTGTTGTTGATACCTTCGTGCAGGACCTGAAACCTTCCACTTTTCAGAGTACGCTTCCCCTCTTGCGTCGCACTTTTTCCACCTTCGCCGCTGCGGAACGTCGGCAGTTGGGAGAACTGGTCCGAGACGGCCAGAATCCCACAGTTGCGTACCATCGCGACATTGATGTCGCTCGCGCGGCGAAAGCCCTTCCATTGCTTATTCGCATTCTCGGCCTGGAGAGTACAAATGCCCATTGATGCCGTCGAACACGCAAAACGTTGGCGACTCATTCTTGGCGGGCTTGATGACGGAACCGGCTGCACTCTCACGGGCTCGGACTTGGGCATGGATCGTGTGCTCGAAGCGCTCTACGATCCAGATCGGAAAGCCGGACTCGGTAGCTCCTCCCCTAACGTCTCTCGTTGGCTCGGGGACATCCGCGAGTACTTCCCGGCTTCCGTCGTTCGTGTTCTGCAGTCCGATGCCATGGACCGTCTACAGCTTAGACAGATGCTCCTGGAGCCGGAGATGCTGGCCTCGGCCGAACCGGATATCAATCTGGTGTCTGCTTTGCTGTCTCTACGTTCCGTTATCCCCAATCGCACCAAAGAGACCGCTCGCCTCGTTGTGCGTAAGGTGGTGGAAGAACTGCTCCGTCAACTAGAGAGTCCTACCAGGCAAGCCGTTACGGGAGCCTTGAACCGCTCCGCGCGCAATCGGCGCCCGCGGCATCAGGAAATGGATTGGGATCGCACCATCCGTGCTAACCTCAGGCACTATCAACCTGACTTCCGCACCATCATTCCGGAAGCCAGAATTGGTTTTGGGCGGAAGCGCAGCAGCCTTCGTGATCTCATTCTCTGTGTCGATCAAAGCGGATCCATGGCCGCCAGCGTCGTATACTCCAGTGTGTTCGGAGCCGTCTTGGCTTCCATCCCTTCAGTCACCACCAGAATGATCGTCTTCGATACTTCTGTCGTCGATCTCACCGAAGACTTGAAAGATCCGGTTGATCTTCTCTTTGGCATCCAACTCGGCGGCGGCACTGATATTCATCGCGCACTCAACTACTGTCAAAGCGTGATCACCCGTCCCACCGACACAGTTTTGGTGCTGATTAGTGACTTGTACGAAGGTGGGGACAGCGCAAAGATGATCAAGCGGGCGGCCAGCCTTGTTGCTTCTGGTGTCAAGGTAGTGGCCCTACTGTCTCTCAGCGATCAGGGCGCGCCCTCCTTCGACCATTCTGTCGCTGCAAACTTCGCTTCCTTGGGAATTCCTTCCTTTGCTTGCACCCCCGACGCCTTTCCTGACTTGATGGCTGTCGCTCTCAAAGGGGGTGACCTGCAGGCCTTTGCCGCAACCATAAGCCGCGGTACTTAAATATGCACTGTCGATAGCGTGGACCAATAAAGTTGATTGCTGTCGCGGTCTATTGCCATGAAGCAGAACCGCGCGACAAACGGTGGCGTGGGCGTTGGCGCGTATCAGCAATCCGCCAATTCACTGAAAGTTTTCGATCACCATCAGGTCGCTTACATACTGGTCGGTCTTGACCAGCAGCAAGTGGCGTCCGTCGCGGGACAGGGAAATTGGGCCATAAAACGACCTTTCCTGCGTCGCGCCAAGTTCCGTAATCTGTCGTGTCGAAAAGCGGAAGAATTGCACCGCGTCTTCGCGAGCACTGCTTTCACCACCCGATTTGCCTTGGCCCTCGTGCCCACGGGATACGAAATAAATCCCCTCGGCGTGCACTCCCCAACTGCGACCGATTCGATTGAAAGGCTCCATTCCCGCCACCGGCTGTTCTGTCCCTCCGTCCGCAGGAATCTGCCACAGATCAGATTCGATAACTCGTCGCGTGAAAAAGACAGTGGTTCCATCTGCCGATAGCTGGGCATTGTCTGCCCCGCCACGGGTGAGCGGCATTGGGTCGTTGCCGTCCCGTTTCATCTTCCAGATCTCACCCCGACCAGATTGGTTGGAAGCGAAGTAGATCCATGCGCCATCCGGTGACCAAATTGGCGTTTTTGAATAGAAACGATTGCTGGTCAATGTTTGGGGGCTGCCCCCCTGGGTTGAAATCGTCAAGACGCAAGCACGTGGCATCAGCAGATCAAAGGCGAGGAACTGGCCATCCGGTGACCAGCTCGGGCTGCCGGCAAACCCCTCAAGGTGGGTCAACTGCACTTGATCGCTTCCATCAGCTTGCGCTATCCAAAGTTCGGACTTCCCCGACCGGTTAGATACAAATGCGATGCGGGATCCATCCGGTGAATAGCTGGGGCTATGATCCTCGCGTGATGAGGAAATCATGCGTTTCGGTAGGCCAAAGGGTCCTGGGACGCCTTCTGGCGACAAGCCGTCACTCTCTAACCGATAGATGTTTGTGTCACGCCAGCTCTCCGCGTAAATCAGGCGTCTGCCGTCTTTTGAAATGGCGGGGCTTCCTGCAAATTGAAGAAGCGGCGCAACGCGTTTGGATTCCCCTCCGCTCACTGGTACGCGCCATAGCCCCGCAGCCCCGAATTCTCGTTGCCTGGAAAACACGATCTCCTGGCTGTCGGCGGTCCAGGCAAGTGGAGCGACTTTCGGCATCCCATCAAAGGTCAGCTGCTTCGGTGTGCCTCCCTGCGCGGGCATCGCAAACAGCTCTATCATTCCTGTTCTTCGCATGAACGCGATCCACTCCCCATCGGGGGAGTAACGGGGAAAGGTATCCGCCGCATCTTTAGGGGCCGTCAGCACTTCGTGCTCGCCAGTCTCCAGCGATAGACGCACGATGCCACCGGAGCCGAGGGGCGGGCGAGGGTTGGAAAGAACAAGATGCTTTCCATCCGGCGACCAGGAAGCCGCCGCTGCCCCGGCCCAAACCTGCCGTTCCTCCCCCTGTCCGTCAGCGGGTTTCACGTAGATGTACGTTTCGGATCCTGAAATTCTCCGAACGAACGCGATGTTCCGTCCATCTGGCGACCAGGACGGCCACGCGTCCTCATGCACAGAGGTGCTCAGCCGTTGCGCATCCGTCGTCCCGATTTCCATGACATAGATGTTCAGCGCCGCGCCCACCACTCCGCCGTCCCATGCGAAAGCGACTCTCGTTCCATCCGGGGAGAATGCCGGGCCATCCTTCAATCCGGGGGAACTGGTGATTGGCTTCAGGCTAAGCGACTCCTCTACATCCGGTTCCACGCGTGAACGTGCAGCCCACCACGCTAAGGGAGCGCCTACGCTCAGGATCGTTGCCGACGCCGTCACGAATGCTCTTCGGGAAATGCGCGGGCGTTCTGCTGTCACCACGTTGAGGGACTGTGCCACTTCGCTGGCTGAAGGCCGCAATGCCGGGTCCTTGGCTAGAATCCGTAGCAGAAGAGAGCGTAGTGCCCCGGGCAGTCTGATGTCGATTTGGCCAAGTTCCCGATTCGCGATGGCCTGTGCTGTATCCAGAGGCGAATCCCCACGAAACGGATGCTCGCCCGTCGCCAGCTCATACAGCACCAAACCGAGCGAAAACATATCGCTAGCCGGAGTCGCTGTTTCGCCGCGCAGTTGCTCCGGAGCCATATATTGCAGCGTTCCCATGGGGATGCCGAGCGAGCTTGTATTGCCCTCCGACCCCATCTGGGCAGAGAGCCCGAAATCCAATATCTTTACAATGCCGTCTTCGCGCACCATCACGTTCTCTGGCTTGATGTCCCGATGGACAATGCCTTGTTGGCTTGCAGCAGCCAGTGCCTGGGCCATTTGCAGACCCCAGGAAATAACCTGCTGAACCGGTTGCGGTTCGCCGCAGTAGTGGCGGAGAGCTCTACCCTCCACCAACTCCATCGCGATGGCCACCTGATCGTCGAACCGGATGACTTCATAGACCGTGACAATTTGTGGATGATTCAGCGCCGAGGCCGCTTTCGCTTCCCGCAACAGTTGTTCAGTATCGTCGTCGCTGGCAGCGCGGTCGAGCGGTAGAAACTTCAATGCCACCATGCGGTTCAGTTCCACATCAAGCGCGGCATAGACCTGGCCCATCCCACCACTGCCAAGCAAAGATTTGATTTCGTAGTGATCGAGAACCGTTCCGATTCTGGACTCAGGGGATGGTGCTTCCTCAGGTTCCGCCGCTTCGGCGGCTTCTTCCAACATCGCGCGGACTTCCGCAAGCACGATCATCTCGTCGGCCAGAGACTCCATATAGGCGTCTAGTACGTCAGGCTCCAAATCTCTCGCGACGCGAAAGATCTGCCAGACTCGTTGCCACTGCTGCTCAGTCATTGGGGAGAGCATCAATCGCCTGATACGGAATTCACACCGGGGGAGGTCGCCAATTCATTGGCCAGCCAGCGTTTTGCGAAGGTCCAGTAGGTAGCAACGGATCGCGGGGAACAACCTAGTTGACGCGCTGTCTCGTCTACGGTCAGGCCCTCGAAGACGCGCATTTCAACAACGCTGCGAAACTTGGGCTCTATGGATTCCAGACGAGAGAGCGCCTGTTCCACCCATTGCAAGTCCCTGGCGCCGTTGGAAGCCAGTAAAGTCGCTTCCAGAATCTCCACTTTCTCCACACGCCGGTACAGCGGACGGGCATGATCGATGAGTAAGCGTTGCATCATCTGCCCGGCTAACGCGAGGAATGCAGCCTTTTCCTGCTCGTCGCTGGAAGGCGTTCCACCATGCAGCGCCTTAATCTTCACCAGGGCCAGGTAAAGCTCATTCACGAGCAGAGTGGGTTGCCAGGTGTGACCAGCTCGTTCCCCCCTCATTTTCGCCGCAGCCAGACTTCGCAACTCGGGGTAGAGCACCTCGACAAGCCGCTTCGCCGCTTCCCTATCGCCCTTGCGGAAATCCGCCATGAGCTGGGCAACAGTGCCGGAAGCCGCCTCCCTGGAGAGCATAACCGATACTAACAAACGCTCCGAATGCAAAAAAAGTGAAAAAGTACAGATTCCGTTGCAGGATCTGCCCTTGTGCTCTCGCCTAACGTAGTAAGCGTTTCATTTCTTTCACGGTTCCCAAGGATCATCAGGCGATGTGGCCGAAATCTAAACCTGCAGTGTCTTCTAGAGCAGCGACGGTAGCTCGACCCGTGGCGCAGCCGCCAGCACGGCCCCACAGCGTGGCGCCTCAGATGTATGCGGGCTTTGATTGTATTGCGGCAGATGACGCACGATACTCCCACAGCGAACCTTGGTCTGGCGCAGCAAACAAGAACCTCAATCAGCTTCCTTATATCCCAGCGGAAGGGTCTCTGCCCTTTGTGGACCTACCCGCCAAGCTGAAAGAGATGATGGATCACTGCTGGAAGATCGTCCGCCCCAATACCGCTGCCCCGCGTAGTCAGGTGCAGGTTGGCGCTGCGCGGGCCACAACTCCCCGGACGCCGGCGGAGATCTTTGCAGCGCATCGCATGAAGGAACGCGGGCAGTACACGCCGCAAGTGGCTCCGCTAAATCCTGCAGACTCGATTTTTGCGCAGGATTGGAAGCTTACCGAGCAGTTGGAGCGGGTGAACGCCTATACGTTTCGCGGCGACAGGAGAACGCCTCGGGAAGTGGAAGCCGCCAAAGGTTTCTTTCCCCCCATCTCCCGAACCGATCAGCACTACGTGGAAACCGTGGTCTACCCGAAGTTTGCGGAATACCTGAGACGGCGCGTCCAGATGCAACTTTCGCTGGACCAGTTTCAGCGGGTTTACGGGCAAGCAACCGCGAATCCCCAAGACCGGGACGTCCTGAAGCTCTACTTCTCCTGGCGCGCCATGGTGGAAACGGAATCGCACCATATTGGCCGCATGACCGCGTCAGAGATTTTGAAAAACTACATCTCCACCAGTAAGGACATTGGCAAAGCGAAGCAATTTGCCAAAGAGGGGGGATGGGTGTTCGTCACTCGAGTGCGGGGCGGCTTCCATCTTTCGAGCGATCACCTTTGGGGACAGACCTTTATCCAGAGTGAGCAAGAGATTGCGCTGCCCGGTGGGTTGGAGTGGAGCGAGGTCTTCGGCTTCCGACAACAAAAGAGCGGCTTCCTTGCTGGTCCGCTATACATGCGCAAAGGCTTCCGGGAAGCCAACCCGGCAGCTTACGACAAGGTCTTCCAGTTTATGAGCAACAAACATCCAACGAAATAGCCAGGAAGCGTACTCCAAAGGCAGCCATTGCGACGTAGGCAGCCCGGCGAGTTTTACGCGGGGGATCTTCCGCAGGAAGGCCCTTAGTCCAGCCGCCTCCTCCGGTGTGAATGGCATCCCAGCGTGCTGTTCGTGCCTGGAGGGGCGGCCTTTTTTTGATTTCACCCCTTCTCAACCGGTTCTTAGTCCGCGAACCATCAGCCTCCGCTAGCATGGCCATAGCCAGGAGCTGTTAGGGCCTAGCGGGTGTCCTCACGATTTCCTTTCCCTTAGGGTGTGTCCCCTTAGGGTGTGTCCACAGTGCTTTGCGCCAGCATGACGCAATAACCATCGGGGTCCCGTATTTCCAACTCGCCCATCGGTAGATAGTCGGGGTACGATATGGCGCCAGGGCTTTTTCCGGCTTCCACGAGTTTCTTGCGCAGAGCGACAAGGTTCGTGGCATACAGATAGAAAAGAACCTTCTGTGCCCCTGTGTCGATACCTTGCGCGCTACGCGAAAGCATCAGGTTCGGGCCACGACGCCAATCCGCAACCTCTGGCCCATATAGCCAAGCCCAGTGCATGCGTCCCTCGTGCGGGACGCGATTGCCCACTGCAAATCCAAGCAACGCATAGAAGGCGACAGAGCGTTCCACATCCATCACTGGGAGCACGGGAACCAAACCGGTGATGAGCGGCATATGCGCAGAATCAGGTAGCTCGTTTTGTTGCACCATGTCGCTATCATCGCGCATGTAGATTGTCTGCTCTCTGGTGACCTGACGCCCCACCGGCCACCGCTCCGCTGATGCCATGGCCTAAACTCAAACTACATGCTCAACCAGGGCTATGCCTACACCACAATCATCAGCAACAAATACCATGGACAGAATCTGCTCTCTCACTTGGCAAGCCTTTATCCGCACTCCACTCCGCAAGCTTGGCAACAGAAACTGACCAGGGGGGAAGTCACCCTCGACGGCGCTATCGCGACCGGAAGCGAATCGCTCACTCTAGGACAAACCCTTGTCTGGAACCGTCCACCTTGGATAGAACCGGACGCCCCACAGCATTTCGAAGTCCTCTTCGAAGATGAGCATCTGTTCGCCGTCAGCAAGCCCAGCGGGCTGCCTACCCTACCCGGCGGCGGCTTCATGGAAAATACGCTGCTGCGTCTGGTGCAGAAGCAAAGCCCCCGGGCAAATCCTGTCCATCGGTTGGGTCGAGCGACGACTGGCATCGTGCTTTTCGCCAAGACCCCACAAGCGGCGTCCAATCTTGTCGCTAACTGGAATACCTCTAAAATTCAGAAGATCTACCGGGCTCTGGCGCAGAACGCCGCAGAGCAAGACACCTACGAAATCCTCACTCCCATCGGACTCGTACCGCACCCACTGATCGGTTCCGTCTGGGCTGCCAATCCCCAAGGCAAGCCGTCAAAGTCATTGGCAACGGTGATTGCACGCACCACCAGCACCACGACCTTTGAAGTCAGCCTACATTCCGGCCGTCCACACCAGATCCGCATCCATCTGGCCTCCATCGGCCATCCCCTGGTGGGCGATCCGCTCTACGGCCCAACCGGACAGCCTCTGTCGCATCTTCCGGGCCTCCCCGGCGATGGCGGCTATTTCCTGCACGCTCACTATCTGCAGTTGCATCACCCCATCACGGGAGAACCGATCAATCTTGAGGCAGCCTTGCCACCCGTGTTTCTGTCGCAGCAGTAGTTTTACAGTAGAAGCTAAACTCTTAGGACGGCACCGTCTATGGGGCGACTCGGTTCCTTATGTCTGGGCGGCGTACTGTTCTCCAGATGATCCGTCTGGAAGCCCCAAGAAATCAGACATGCTAGCTTTCTCATTGCCAAACATGAGGATGCACATCCGGGTATACTTGTTCGACAAAAGGATGAGTCCCTATTTTGACATCTTGGCTGTGGACTCCGATCTAATCTACGAGCGTCGTGGACGTATTCAGAGAGAGGGTGGAATTCATCCGCAATGGTTCCATCACCCTGATGCGATTCGGGTGCCAGAATCAGTGTTTTCGGATTTCAGTAGTGCGTTTCGTGACTCACACCCGGCGTTCAACTACTACGGACCAACTGAGTATAGTGACCAAGAGATAACGCGTCTGTGCCACGAGCTCACATTCGGTGTACGGTACGATAAGAGCGTTTGTTCTCGCGCCGAGATGAAAGATGCGATAAGTAAGATCATCGCACTCGCCAAACATGCACTCGCCAATGGACAATCGCTGCTCGTACTAGGCATCTAGATTTTTGGTCAGTTGAAGCTTCCGGTGTTCGCGACAGTCAACGTGATTGTGCATACTCAAACGGTGAAACGATGGGTGTGCTTACTCTGGGCTTTCAGGTTGGTGTAACCGATGCTTCTCGGTCGAACATGGAGATTGATGGACCGCGAGTCCTAACTCAAGCTTCACGAACAGTTCGTCCACGTGTCGATGGGTCTCCGGGGATCTTGCGACCGCAGGCTGTCCATCTCGCCAACTCTCCTCTCGCCTCACGCAATCCACTGCGCGCAAAGATCATCAAGCGGTTGCCGCACCTTGGGGTCGACCGGAAACCGCAGAGTAAACGCCCCGCTACTTTCGCGAGTCTGAAAGCTCCCGGCAAGCTCCAAACAAAGCTGCGGCTGCTCAATCCACTGGGCCGTGCGTTGCCCCCCGTCCGCCATGGTATCGAGGAGAAATAATTCACCTCCGACCATCAGCCCATTCTTCGTGGCAATGAAATCGAGGCCTGCCGCAGACACCTTTCGAGGCATCCGGAGAAAGTTGAAAGCAACCCATGGCAGCGCGGCTCTGGGCTGATCCGCCACCAGGAATGCCCTCCACTCGTTCTGACTGATGGTCCAGCGAATGCCCTCCGTATCCAGGAAGGCGCGATACCGTTTGCTCGAGCGAAAGTGCAGGATAAGTGCGCTGACTCCGCCGACGGTCGCAAGGAGTGCCCCAATCATAAATACGGGGCCGTAGAAGTTGCTGATGACAAGGTCAGTCCAGGACCGCCCCGTCACGAACGGGAGCGATACAAGCAGCAGGGTCCCGACCATACAAAGGACTGCGAAGATGTTTCGTAGCCGAACGGGGTTGCGGTATCGTCCCGAGGCGGCATTCCGCAATATCAACCGATAGCTCCACGCAGCGTGCACATCCATGGCTGCCTTCTGAAAGGCGACACTAATGGGGAAGCGCAACGCGCGAGGATAACTGCCATTCTTGGTTTGGTAGCGACCTTGCACCTCCAGCATGGGCGGCCTCGTATGGATCCACTTCACGGTGTAGAAGTACGAGCAGAGATGGAAGAGGTCAAAGAACTCATCGCCAATCTGCACGGCACGCTCCGTGGCCGTAATCTCCAGACCTTCGGGTGACACAGCCTGTTTGATGTCGAGGCTGTTGAGATAGGGCGTTTGCCGCTGATCCTGTTCCTTGTTCACTTTCAGGAATGCTTGCCATTCATGGTGCGAGACTCTCCACCTGCCGATCGTTTCGCCGCCTCTCTGCAGGCGGCGTTGGCTGCGGACCTCTGCGTGCGAGACAAGAAAGCCGATCAATCCGAGTGAGGTGGCAATCAGTCCGACGGCGAAGAAGGGAACTGGCCCCAGAGCTGCGGGTGCGAAGCCCACGAATGCCACAAGCAGGCTCAATGCTCCAATAGAGCCGAGAAACAGCCAACTATTGCGCGCACGGGCCGGCCGATTCATTGTCTGCTGTTCACTGGGTGAGCGTTCACGATCTCAGTCTATCGCCAAGTAGAGGGGGAGAGATTCTGATCGATGCTCTATGACGGCATTGGGTTCAGCCTGGTTCCGTGGAGGCCGGTGATCGAACATCGGCTGGGGCGTCGTGGGAAGTCGGTCGATCGCGCCATCCGAGCATTGGGTAAATAATTGGCGGTCTAGGATCGGTTTCACGGGGAGCTTTGGTTTCTCATTGAGGCTGCGGCCGTCCATCCGGTCGAGACGCCTGAAGGTAGGCGCCGAACATGTTGGTCATCGCATCAGCGTAAGCGTTGACTTCAGCTCTGGTTCGTCGAGATTGGGAAAAGCTCCTGACTACTCTGCTGAGCGTTGTGAAAATGAGGTCGCCCGCTAGCTTGCGCGATGCGGCGGACGCCTTTGGCAACGCTTCTACCATAAAGGGCGATGAAGCCTCAATCGGGCTGGCTTGCTCCCTCAGCCATCCCTCTCCGGGAAACCGCTGCGAGTACCTGCTCGAAGTGAACAGCGCCTCCATCCAGCGCCTGCATCGCGCTCTGAAAGCCTCGCTTGGATTAAAGCTGAGGCATCAAGGCCGTGCGGGGCTGCTACAGCGCTGATGATGATCACGATGCGCTTGACGAGTGGCTGGAGCATTTTGAGTCATGGCTGCGGAACGGCAGCATCCGCCTTTCCTGTGTCGTGATCGACGGACTTGGTGCGCTTGGCCATGACGACTCCTTGGAACTCTGGACTGTGGCCCGATTTCCAGGTTCCAAGCGAGAGCCGAGCGAGCAGAAGGCGGTGCCCGTCAAAGTGAGCACCGGCTCCATATGCGCCCTTTTGACTTTAAAAAGAGAAGGGGACGCTCCCAGGCGTCGAAAGGCAGGGCTGGAGAACACTGCGTATGCCAGGGGCTTGAATTGGTGGGCTACGATCGGATGTGCGCGATAACAATGACAGGTTCATAGAATCAAGGCATCCATTTGCTGATCGTGAGGTCGAGGCTGCGTTTGCTTCATTTCCCGAGGAGGCGCGGACAGGGCTGTTGGCGCTGCGCGAACTCATCTTTGACACGGCGCGGAAAACAGCGGGAGTCGGCGAGATCCAGGAAACGCTGAAATGGGGCCAACCAGCATATTTGACGCCTGAGACGCAGTCAGGTTCGACAATCCGGTTGGGCGTGCCAAAGGACGGCGGCTTTGCGATCTATGTGCATTGCCAGACCACACTTATCGATGATTTCCGGCGAGAGTTTCCAGACGACTTTGTGTTTGAGGGAAATCGTGCTGTACGTTTCTTGGAGGGCAGTACTTTAAATTTAGGGAAGCTAGAGGGGCTCGTTCGCAGGGCGTTGATTTACCATCTTCGGCGGCGATGATTCCACATCTGGTGGATTCAGTTGCTAACTTGTCATCGTGATCTGCGACCAACACACCCCAGACCGGACTGGCATGATTACAAAAGATTGAACAACTTTGTTCTAAGTCTCCAGGTGCTTCGATGGTTTGTCGGTTAGATCCCCTTGCTGGATGTACTTCGAGCTTTCGCCATTGAGCTGCAGACTCTTTTCAACCAGTGATCGATCATGTCGACAGTAGCTGCCCGAAGATTGGGACGTTTACCAACGTCCGGCCTGTCGACAATCTCCACCTTGTCAGCGAAGAGGTGCATCCGCAGTTAGAACGTCTCCGGTCAAGGTAATGCCACACCATGTGGAATTCTTGATATCAGGCACGGCAGGCGGATCCTAGCGTTGTGGGCGTCTGTCGAACAGACGCCCACCGGGAGCGATCCCAAACTGATACCGTGAGGCGTGATGGACCTATCCAATGGATACGAAGGAGTGGCGCCGGAGTTTCTGGCACGGCGCGGCGATGGCCGATCGATCGGTATCGGTGTGGACCAAGTGCGGAAGTGGGCTTGAACGTTTCCACCCGGAGCCTCTGTCCTCGACCTGGGCTGCGGGCCCGGGTTTCCGATTACCGAGGTTCTGGTCAGTGAAAGCCTTAGCACCTTTGGCGTTGATGCAGCACCATCTTTCGTTCAGGCTTTCCAGCGTAATCTCCCGGACACACCCGTCGTTTGCGAGGCGGTGCAGGATTCGAGATTCTTCCATCGCACTTTCGATGGTGCCCTGGCATGGGGACTCATGTTCCTGCTTTCCCCCGAAGACCAGCGCAGCCTTATCAAAAAGATCGCCGGGATATTGGTGCCCGGGGGCCGGTTGCTGTTTACGTCTCCCCCTGGAACCGATCGTTTGGAACGATGCGATGACAGGATTGGAATCGTGCTCCCTCGGAGCCACAGAGTACCGTCGGCACATGCCAGCAGTTGGTCTCTCTGTAGCCAGTGAGTATGAGGACGAAGGCAAAAACCATTATTTCGATGCGTTCAAGGACGAGCATTACCCAGCCAATTCTCAATGATGTAACCCCGGAGGCAATCCGGTCTGAGGGTTGATCAACCAAGTCGGAAAGTACTGTTGGATCGATTTCCCCCATACATACAATCCGGAAATTGGATCGAAGGAAGAACGGATTGGACTCGAACGGGACTCCGAAAGGCGTGGACAGTGCTCTCGTTCGAAACCGCTAGTAGATCCATAGGTTACGGACTGGCTCCCCGTAATGGATACGTTTAGAACCCTATCGCTGCAAATGCAGGGTTAGAGGGACCACGATAGACGCCCTGATCTTCGCCAGTACAGTTGCCACTTCCGAGAATCAGACTTCTTGCCAACTTCCGAATCGCGGGTCACTCGCCCGGAGAGCACCTACGCTTCCCAGAGCCCCACTTAGGGCCATGTTGGTGTTACGCCTACCTTCGTTCAGGGTATTCGGCGAGCCGATCGCCACGAACCCGCATCCCCCGCTACCCTCAACCCAATCGCCCTTTTTCCCGCCTGGCCTACGCTTCCCGCACCCGTTAACGTCCAATTCGCGGCCATTCACCGCTCGCACTCCCAATCCAACGCCAGCTTTAGGATTGTGCCACTCCCCCGGGGCGGGCCGCTCTAACAATCGAGCCAAAGGTGCCGAATGGTCACGTCAGGCGCTTGCCGTGAAGAGCCCTTGTACTTAAACTTGCGGCTATGCGTCGATATGTGGACCGGCTGGGCAAAACGATAACCAGGCGAGTCCTGGCACCGTTCAAGAGCGACCCCGGCCCAATTCCGGAGAGTCTTCGTTAGGTCCGGGTCAATCTTGTACGAGGGCCGGACATACGCGACCATAACCCCCGTCAGCAAGGTCCAGGCGTATTCGCCGACGATGAATCGCTGTATCCCCTTCTTGCAGTAGTGCGTGAGAACCTTGTGCCTTGCATCCACCGGCTTGCACTCAATGAACACGCCATCCTGTGTCGGCTTCACGGTATGAGGACGGCCCACCAATCGAACAACGAGGTCCGGCATCTTGTCGGGATGGGCGTAGTTGAAGTCGTGGATCTTGGCTTCTCGCTCGACGTTCTGGATGAGAGCGCGGTCGAAGCCCGGAACGGTACCGTTCTTCAAGAGAGTGTCCACGAGAACCTCATGGAGAGCCAGGGTTACCACGTCTTCGACCGCCGTCATCAGGCTGAAGCCGGACTGCGGATGATTGTGGATATGTTCCCAAGCAGCCGCCACCGCCTGCTCCACGATCAATAGTACCGGCAAGGGGATATCCGGGTGTGGGAACTCTCCATCGTGCTGCTCAAAGAATCCGACCGGCAACTTGGCGCTCCAGGAATGGGGATGTATGGGCTCGGAGAATATCCGCCGCCAGCAGGCGAGCTCTACTCAATGTCCAATAGCGATACTGATTGAGGATGCCTACCGCCAGGCCTCCCTCGAACTCGTGGACGATCTGTGTGGCTGCCGTCTCCACCGCCAGTCGTTCCAGCATCCGTCCCAGGTTCTCAGCGGGGCGTCTGTCGCTTCCCACCGTGATGACCAGGCTCGAGAACGGCGATCCAGTCAAGCTCTCAACCTGCACCCGCACCGTTTTCCGGATGACCTTGAAAAATGGCGAGAGCAGCGCCTCGATGCGACTGCGGAAAAGCTCGCGCTCCCTGGCGGTTGGCGCCTTGCAAGCTCGCTCACGGGATGTCTTGTACGGGAGGCACACGTCCAGTGTGTCATGGATTACTTGCATGTCGAGATCGTCGAGGCCATAGAGACCCGTAAAGAACACATCGATGTCCACAAACACCGTCTGGTCCCCGCGTTCGAGCCGCTCAGAGAGAGCCCGCACCCGTGCCTTTCGTTCGGCAGATAGGCTTTCGAACGGAATGATAGGAAAATCATCCAGGTCGGATTTGTAGATCTTGCGCCTCTCCGCGCCGAACTTGGGGCTGATCATCAGCGCGTAGTGCATCCATAGCTTTGAGTGGACAAGGAGATGAAGGAATCGGACAAGTGTTTCTCCTCCTGCAATATCCGCTGCGGAGAACCCATGAAAGCTTTCATCAAAGGCCACGTCTTTAAAGCACAACAACGCCCAGCCCTTCTTGCGATCGGGGCCAGGCGACTCTTTAAAGAGCATCATTGGCGCCCGGTACAGCGATCTCTTGCGGGGGAAGCATGCCTTCGCAAGAGAAAATCGAGGCAAGGACTCTGGATCGACGACGAATGCGAACTGTTGAGGGTCCCTCAAGTCGGGGAGGCCATGCAGATGCGATGCATCTACCTGCTTTTGTCGAGCCTTGATCTGATAGCCATTACCGCGCTTTTCGGGTCCCACCTCCGAATCCCAGTACTCCGCAACCGGCCGGCCACAGGCCCTGTACTTCCCGACCAAATCTAGGTCAAGCTGTGTACCAACTGCCAGCGTCTTCCAAACCGATGTCGCGGCGACAGTCTCCTCCTGGGTGACTGGCGTGGCCGACTTGGAATCCACCCGCAGTTCACCCCGTTTATTGAGGGCGACATCATAAAGTGGAGTGATGAAACGGATAGCGTGACTAGGGTCGGGCACTCGGTTGCGGGCAAAGAGAAGCATAAAGGGCTGCCCCATCTCCGGCCACACCTTGGTATCGGAGAGATTGGACCCATTGATGATCCCTGTCACCTCCAATAGGAGGAACAGCGTCTCCCGCGCGGCAGTCGGTACAGGACCTTGCTTGAAGAGAATGCGGGCGGGCAGCGCCAATGCAATGCGCCCCTCCGCCTTGCACCACTCAGTCGATTTCCAAACGAAAGGGAGATCCGGGCCGCTATCGGGATTCTGGTAAGCCGCAGTCGGGTCCTGGCTTCGGCGCTGGACGATCGCCCGGCTTAGAATCGTGAACTCATCTGCCACGCTGCGATCCTTCTTCTCCAGGCTCGTCCACGGCGGATTACTCAGGACTAAGTCGAATTTTCCATTGAACCGGTCTCCGTCGGAGCCCAGACTTCCCACAGTTGCTCGCCCTTTCGGATGATCGTGCGGCTTCATGTTGAACAGCACGAGATTCCGCAGGTCCCGAAACTTAAGCTTCTCGGGAGGAACCGGCTTAGGGTCGAGCTCAATGGCCGTAAGGTAGAGGCTCAGGGCCGCCATATTCAGGGCCGAGTCATTGATGTCCAACCCAACTAGCTGACGCTCCAGGATAGATCGAATGGCGCGTGTATCGGGCCGCTTCCCGCTCGCCCGCCAGTGCTCTCGATAGAGGCGCCGGAAAGCCAGGACCAGAAACACCCCGGCTCCGCAAGCAGGGTCCAGCACGCGAGCTTCGTTTGCACGGGGAAGACCATGAAATGCTTCATCGACAATCGCCGCCGCGATGTTGCGGGGCGTGTAGTGAACACTAGTCTGTCTCGCGTCTTCCTTCTCCCAAGTCCAGACGAACTTCTCGTAAACCTGGCTCAACAGCCCGACCGGGATGTGCGCGAACTCGAAGTCCCCCCAGTTGAACCGGGCTTGATAATCCGACTCCCCGACCGGAGCGTCGCCGCGAAGGATGGCGCCCAGCACCCGGAAAACCGCCTTCTGTGTTCTCGTGCCAGCCCTTTCAAAAAAGGCGTGATCGCCATCGTTCGGAAGAGGCAAGAAATGGCCATTGAACGTCCGATCCAGCCACGCACAAGTGTGTGCAGCCGCATCGGGATTGTCGAAGCTCTCACGCAGCCGCTGCCCATCGGGGTAGATCGATCGGGCATCCTGATCTGAGATGACGTGGCGATCCTGAAGGAATCGAAAGAACAGCGCTCGGCCGATGAGTGACAAGACGGCGGTCCGATCCAGGTTCGCTGCGAGCCGGTTGGCTCCCTGGAGCAACAGCTCAAACATCTCGCTGAAGACCTGGTCGGCAGCGGAGGTGTCCCCCTTGCCTTCGTAGTGGCCCAGTGCGAGATTTGAATAGAAGCTCTGCGCATGCGGCGTACCGGCTTCGTAGATCTGCCACTCCGGCATCCGCTCGTCAAGACTCACGGGCACGACATGGAGCTTCCCCGGCTGGACTCTCGCCAAGTAAGCACGATCACCACGACAGGCCAATGACCGTCTCAGGCGCTTCATGTCGTCCGCTCTAGAAGATTGGCCGGGCCGACTCTCATCCACGAAGAACAACAGTGGCTTGCCCTGGTTCTCAACAACGCCGCTCGGACCCGGCTCGCCGTCTCTGCGATCGAGCAAATCCAGGTATTCAAGCGCATCCTGAGTCACCGGTGCATCAAAGCTCCGGACCCAGCGGCTATCGATGCCGTATTGTTCAAGATTGTTGATCGGGTTGCCCATGTATGGGAAGGCTCAGCAACCTGGAGCCGATACGACTCCTATCGTACAAAACATTCTGGCCGTGAATCGTTTAGAAATCAATGCATCAACGCTGCAGCGATCGCTCCAGTCTGCTGGCGACGGACCCGCACCCTCGCGGTCCGGTTACCGCAGTTGCCAGAACTACCCAAGCCCGATCGCGAGCATAAGCCATCATCTCCGGAACTTGCGCCCGTGAGCCAGTTCTCGCGCAACTCCGGCGCTGGCAAGAGCGCATCCCCAGGCGCCGACGAAGCCATCGCCCCACTCACTCCCCTGGAAGGCGAAGCCGCCCAGAATGGTTTCATTCCATCGTCGAGAATCGCTCAAAGCCTAGTCGCACCTTACGGGCGTTTTTTGGGCCGCCGATAACTCGACTCTTCCAAGCTTAGGTGCTGCGGGCGGATCGTCGGCGATACGGAAGTGGCCACAAACGGCGTTCGAGGAAGTAACCCCATGCTTTTCCTTTCGAATTCGGGCTAGCTGAAGATGAAAGGTCAGCGAAAACCGTACTACCCGAAATGGATTCGAACTTATAAGTCTAATAGAATCAACACATCGCCGATGGTGCCACAGCTAAGTGTTTTGTTTTCAATGCGAAATTCGGTGGCTCCCCGGCATGGATTCGAACCACGATTCACGGCTCCAAAGGCCGCTGTCCTACCGTTAGACGACCGGGGAAAATAGATGTGGGAGGCGCTCGCGCCTACGAAAGCGCCTCCTTCCAGTGTATCGCAGGATCTCCCTCCTAAATGGCCACACGAGCGGAAAAATTGGACAGGGGGTAGGGTGGTTTTGCCGTATGCCGGTTCGAATGCCTCGCGAGGTACTGCCAACGAGCGCGCTATCCGTGGATTTCTTCCTGCGTGGCCTTCCGTCCCTTTCCTCTGTCTACTGTCCGCTTACAACCGCTGCCTGCGCGATGCGATCCCCCTTCAATTTCCGTTGCACCCGATAACGATTTTGGATCACTCTCCTACTGTCGAGCCTGGCAAGGATCGATGAAGGCATCGCGCAAGCCGCAACTACAGCCTCGAAATTAATATTCGCATTTTTGTAGGGGATATATGTTTCATCACAGAATGGGATCTGGGGCTTTGTTATAAAATCATAACTGTTTTGTTTTCATATTGATATGCGCATTCTATTGCGATACGGAATGGTACAGATTACGCCTAATGTTCTATTTTCCACAGTAAGAATGAACGTGTTTCAATTGCGATAATTTTTATCGAGTACTTAGTGGATTTTTATATAGTCTTCCGATAAAGTGTTGTCCTAAAGCCAGGATTTCAGTCGACAAGGGGTTCCTGGCTCTATCTCTCACTTTGGAGGCCCAGCAATGAACAGGACACGGATCGTCCTGGCCGCATGCTTCGTGCTGACGTTACTCGTCGCCAGCCTGCCGCAGTCCCTGATCGCGCAGACAGACTCTTCCCAGCTTTCGGGAATTGTGCGCGATTCCACGGGCGCGGTAGTGCCTGGTGCGCAGGTCATCGTCCGCAACGAGGCGACAGCCCTCGAACGCCGCTCTACCACGAATGCGAGTGGCTATTACATTGCCCCGAATATTCCCCCGGGCAACTATTCCATTACGGTTGAAGCACAAGGCTTCAAGCGCTTTGTTACCACAGGAAAAAAAGTAGACGCATCAATTAGCGCCACCCAAGACGTCGCTCTGCAGGTCGGCGAAGTGAGCGAAGTCGTCGAAGTCGCAGCCTCCGCCGTGCAACTGCAGACTGACACCGCCGTCGTCGGTCGTACGGTTGAAACCGAACAGATTGAAAAGTTGATGCTGAATGGTCGTAACGCCATTCGCGTAGCTCTACTTAAGGCCGGTGTTTCCAGCGGTAACTCCATGGCGAGTTTCGGCTTTGGTCTCACGGACGGTGGTTACTCCATCAACGGCTCCCGTACACAGGACAATCTCATCACCATGGATGGCGCCGTCGCCACCCGTACCCGTGCAAACGGCACCTCCATTGGTGTGGCAGACGTCGATACCGTGGCCGAAGTGCAGGTGCTTACTGCCAACTTCAATGCAGAGTACGGACGCTCGGGCGGTGGTCAGGTTCGTATGGTTACCAAGAGCGGAACCAACGAACTTCACGGGAACATCTACGAGTACTTCCGGAATGACCGCCTGGACGCCAACACCTGGGGCCGCAATCGTGCCAACCAGGACCGCGAGAAGCTGCGCTATAACCAGTTCGGTTACAACGTCAGCGGTCCGGTTTTCATTCCCAAGTTCTATGACGGACGCAACAAATTCTTCTGGTTGTGGTCGCAGGAATGGGTGGTTTACCGCAAGGAATCCACGTCCATTACTACCGTTCCCACCGAAGCCTTCCGTCAGGGTGATTTCAGCCAGTTGCTGAGTGCCAACCCCTACTATTCGGTAACCCAACTACGGGATCCCGACACCAATTTGGCGGTCCCCAACAACATCATTCCGGTTGGACGGCGTAGCGCTAACGGCATGGGCCTCTTGAACGCCTATCCGCTGCCAACCCCTGGCTTCCTCCAGGGCCGGAACAACTTCATCCAGACTCGTCCGAGCCCGGAGAATCAGCGTAAAGATACCATCGCGCTCGACTACAACATCACCGACGCCCAGTCCCTGCGCTATCGTCGGCAGTTCTACAGCTACGACGTCGTGGATGCCTTCCGTGGTGGAACAGATCGCGCAGTTTCTGCGCTGGATCGTCCGAATATTACCCACTCGATCAGCCACACCTGGACGGTAAATCCGACAACCATCAATGAAACGATGTTCTCAGCCAGTGCGGACCGCGTATACATTGAGGTAGATCGTGTCGGGAACCGCTTTGCGCGTTCCCAGTACGGCATCAACTATCCGTACATCTTCCCGGACCGCAAAGAGATCTTCGACAAAATCCCGACAGTTGTGATTCCCGGTATGACGGACCTGGATGGTGGCCCTTACCCGGCCTTCTCCTCTGGTCCTATTTACCAGATCCAGAACACAACAACCAAAATTCTCAATAACCACACCCTGAAATTCGGCGTTCGTGTTGACCGCCAGGGACAGAACGACTTCGACCAGATCAACGTCACCGGCGTTCCTGGTGGCACCAACAACCAGAACGGACGCTTTGCTTTCTCCGACAACACCCTCAGTGGTCTCGGCATCGCAAATGCGGTTTTCGGACGCGCTGCTACCTACGCGGAAATCGGTCCTCGCGCCTATACCCCGTATCGCAGCCACAGCTACGAGTGGTTCTTCCAGGATTCCTGGCGCGCCACTGACCGCCTGTCCTTCGAACTCGGTGTGCGTCACACCCTCGTCGAACCCTACTACTACTCTCTGTGGCGCAACATGGCTGTGTTTGACTACGACAGCTACGATCCGAACAACGCCGCCGTGCTCGACCCCGGCACCGGTAACGTTCTTTCCGGGAACCGCTTCAACGGTGTCCGCATCCCTGGTGATGGTTGGCCGGATGCCGCACGTGGTCGCGTTGCAATCGCCGACACGGGTGAGTTTGACCACCTCTTTACTGGTGGCAGCAAGACCTGGGGACAATGGCAGAAGGCAAACTTCCAGCCTCGTTTCGGTTTTGCCTACAAGATCACCAACAAGAGCGTGTTCCGTGGCGGCGCTGGCAAGTTCTTTGCTCGTCCCGGTGTGGCGGATAACATCTTCTTGGGTGGCAACCCGCCATTCCAGCCGATGGTTTCCATCGCGAACGCCAATGTGGATCAACCTGGATCTGGCACTGCAACTGGATTTCCGCAGTTCTTCATGACGAGTGATCCCGTGTTTAAGATCCCCTCGTCTTGGACCTGGAACACCACCTTCCAACAGGAAATCGGCGGTGGCATCACTTTTGATATCGCCTACGTTGGTCGTCAAGGCCAGAACCTCGAACGGACGCGTGAAACCAATGCGCTGCAGCCCGGTACGGTGCAAGCGAACCCTGGTATCAATGTGAACGCTCTTCGCCCCTACAAGGGCTTTGCGTTCATCAACCTCGGTGAAAATGCTGCCCGCTCCATCTACCACGGCTTGCAACTCAGCGTAGACCGTCGCTTCAGCAACGGTTTGGGCTTCGGTGGCGCTTACACCTTCTCGCAGAGTGAGGACGACGCATCTGACCGTCGTTTTCAGATTGCCAATCCCTTTGACGCACGTCATAGCTGGGGTCCGTCGGCCTTCAACCGCCGTCAGGTCCTTGTGCTGAACTACGTCTGGGAACTGCCCATCTTCAAAGATGCCAGCGGATTCACAGGCAAAGTCCTTGGTGGCTGGGAACTCGCTGGTGTGACCCAAATACAGACGGGTAATCCCAACCAGGTTGGCTTGAGCACGGACATCGCCGGCATCGGCAGTGGCAATCAGTTCCAGCCCTTCAACATCAACGGTGACCCGATCATTTCCCGTGGTTCCCGTGGATTTGCTGGTCCGGACAATTCTGGGGCCTCTGACCAGTACTGGTTCCGCACAACCAACAGCGATGGCACTCCCATGTTCACCGCTCCTACAGCAGGAACCTTCTCGGCTCCCGGCTGGCGTGCCGCCTTCTACAACCCCGGCATGCAGAGCTGGAACATCACTGCCAGCAAGAACTTCCGTATTACGGAAAGCCAGAATGTTCAGTTCCGTACTGACTTCTTCAACTTCCCGAACTACGCGAACTGGAACAACCCGGACACGAACCCGAACAACGCGGCTACCTTTGGCAAGGTCACTGGCAAGAACAATGACCGTCGTCAGATTCAGTTCAGCTTGCGTTACTCGTTCTAGGTCTAACCCGGAGAATCCTCCGGTATAAAAAAAGCAGGGCGTCCCTCGGGACGCCCTGCTTTTTTCTTTCCGTTTGCTATCGCAAGACCACCGCTCTGGCCTACTGAGTAGCGCCCGCTGCCGAAGTGTCGGGCGACGTGGAGCCAGCCGATTTCTTCTTCACCGCCGTCTTACGTTCGTACCGGTTCAGCACTCTGTGGATATACTGTTGCGTTTCGCGATAAGGTGGCACGCCCTTGTGCCTCTTTACCGCGCCCTGACCGGCGTTGTACGCGGCCAGCGCCAGGCGCACCTGGTCGGGATCGTTCTGATACCGAATCAGTAACTCCCGCAGTAACTTTGCGCCACCTTCGATGTTCTGTTCGGGATCGTTTGCATCCACGCCCAGGGCCTTCGCGGTATCGGGCATCAGTTGCATCACGCCCTGAGCCCCTTTGGGAGACCGCGCATCCGTGCGTAGAGCGCTCTCGGCTTCCGCTACGCTCCGCACAAATTCTTCGGGAATCCCATGCCGTTCCGACGCTTGTCGGATCAGTGTCGCAACATCCAGCGGCTTTACCTTCTCTGCGGGTGACGCGCTATTTTCGGTTTGGGGTGCTTCGGCGAGGTCAGGAACCGTAACCACCCGAAACTCGGCCACTTCGTCCACCGGGAACGAAATCGCCCCATCGCCGAGCACCAGTTTGATCGTGTCCTCACCCGCTTCCAGTTGCAACGCTTCCAGCGTGAACCCGGAACGCAGGGTAACCAGATAGCGGTCTTGGGCTTTAGCGTTAGCGCCGAGGGTCAGAAGCAGTGTGGCCATCGCGCCAATGTGGCGGATTCTTAGCATTGATAGAGATCTGGCAATACGGACATTGGTAATACAAAGACTGACGCGCGCCGCTGCCCGCCTGTGTATGAAAAATAACGGAGCCGTGCCCAGAAAACCTAGATCGGGCCACAACTTCGGCAACGCCTAAACTACTTCGCGTAGCCGTCTGGGTGCGCCTCGTGCCACTTCCAGGCCGATGCAATGATCTCGTCCAGGCTGGTAAAACGTGGCTCCCAGCCCAATAGATCCTTGGCTTTACCGGCATCGGCCACCAAATAGGAGGCATCGCCAGCGCGCCGTGGTTCCATCTTTACCGCAATCTCTCTGCCACTGATCCGTTTGGCTGCGTCTATCACCTCGAGCACCGAATAACCTTTTCCGGTGCCCACATTGAAGAAATCAGACTTTCCGTCGGCTTCCAGATACTGCAATGCTCGCCAGTGCGCCTCGGCCAAATCTGCGATGTGGATGTAGTCGCGCACGCAGCTGCCATCGTGCGTACCGTAGTCGCTTCCGAATACGGAAATATGATCCCGCTGTCCGAGTGCGGTAAACAGCACCAAGGGAATCAGGTGGGTTTCCGGCCGGTGGTGTTCACCGCGCCGTTCCGTGGCACCCGACGCGTTGAAGTAGCGAAGCCCGACAAAGCGGAGCCCATAGGCCCGGTCAAAGTCCTCCAAAATCCGCTCCATGAAGAACTTGGTCCATCCATAGGGATTGTGCGGATTCTGCGGATGATCTTCATCCATCGGCACGCGAACCGGTTCGCCGTAGGTCGCGCAAGTGGAAGAAAACACAATGTGCTTCACGCCTGCCTGGGTCAGCGCATTCACCAGCGCCAGCCCCTCGCCAACGTTGTTCGCATAGAACTTTCCGGGGTCGGTGACCGACACGCCCACGTTGGTATGCGCCGCGAAGTGCACACAAGCCGTAACGTCGTGCTTGCTGACAATCGACGTCACCAGCGCACTGTCTCCGATGTTGCCCTCATACAGATCCGCTTCCGGGTTGATGGCATCTCGATGCCCTTCGACGAAGTTGTCCAGAACGACAACCGCCTCCCCGCGTTCGATCAGCAGATCTACAGTCGCGCTGCCAATATAGCCGGCCCCGCCGGTCACCAGAATGGACATGACGTTTCAGGGTCCAGCATATCATCCCCGCGTTACCGCGCCTTGAAGGTTGGCGTTGGGGCAGGCCACTGGCTTACAGCTCGATGCCAATGGACCGCATTAGCTCCAGGGCGTTACTGCGTGTCACCACACCTTCACGCATCCGATAGTCGAAGCGCATCTTGCCATCCACAATCTGATCTTCAAAATGGACGTTCCGCGCCTTCTCGCCCAGTTCTTCCTCCATCCGCGTCAAGGCTAGGTCATGCGTGGTGACCAAACCCAGTGCGCCGCGCTCCACCAACGATCGCAGAATCGCTTGAGCCCCAATACGACGGTCATGGGAGTTGGTGCCGCTGAAGATTTCGTCCAGCAGAAATAGCGCTGGCGGATTGTCCTTAGCCATCGTGAGGACGTCGCGAATCTGGCGGATTTCCGCGTAAAAGCGCGATTCTCCCTCGCTCAGATTGTCAGAAACACGAATCGATGCGCCGACGTGGAAAGGGCTCAGAGTGAAGGATGTAGCCCGCACCGGAGCCCCGGCCAGCGCCAACACCACATTCGTCCCGATCGACCGGAGCAGAGTACTTTTGCCTGACATATTGGAACCGCTCACGATCAACAATGGTCTCTCGGCACTCAGTGTCACCGTGTTACGTATGGCGACGGTGGCGTCCAGCAAGGGGTGTGCGATACCGATGGCATCCAGGCGCGGAGCACCCTCATGGAATTGTGGCCAAACGTCTTCGGGGTGTTCAAAGGCGTAGCGGGCCAGCGAACCGAGCGCTTCCAGTTCGCCCACCGCATCCAGCCATCGCTGCAGATGTCGGCCATTGGCGGCTTTCCAGTTCTCCGTCGCAATGGCGCAGTTGGTGCTCCAAAGCAGTAATGGGGCCAGCACGGCGAATGCCTGGTTCAGCCGGGAATCCAACAACTCACTGATCAGACTCAAACGCCGAATGCGCACGCTAGGGGGCTCACCGCCATTTTCCAACTGCTCGCGCAGCCTTCGCAGTTTCGGCGAAGAGAACTGCTCCGCCTCGAAACGCTGCAGCACCACGGCTAATACTGCCAAGTCACGCGCGGCAAAATCCACATGCCGCAGCGTTGTTTGCACTCGTTCCCGCAAGCGCAGCGCAAACAGAACTTGCACCAGCAGCGCCAGGGCGAATAAGGAAGCGGGGAATCCCAGCCCAAAGACCAGAATGGCCGTGGTTAGGGTAATCCCAGGCAAAATGCGTGCGGCCGCCCTTTCCCAACCAGCAAAGTGCTGTACCGGGGCGTTGCCCCACAGCACCAGGGATGCCGGGTGCACCCTGGCTCGAATGTCTGGTCCATGCAGAGCCAGATCTTCCCGCAGTGCGTGGTTCGGCGCTAGTTCCTGTACCGCCTGCTGGCGAGCGATCGCTTCCATGGGGGACGCTGGCTCCCGCAACCACCCGGCCAGGGTTGCCTCTCCACCCACTGTGCGTGCGGAGCACAACAGCTCAAACACAGATCCAGCGCCGAACAGGTCCAGGTCATCCGCATAAGGGTGCTGCACATCGCGAAACTGCTCGCCGGAGACCCCTCTGCCACGCCATCGATTCGCTGTGCGGTCCAGACAATCTTTGCAAAACGTCTCCACACGTCGGCTTTCCGTAACACGCCGCAGCAGGCGTTCGTGGGCCACAATAATCCCAACCAATACCGCCAACGCAGCCCCTAGCCCCAGCAGCGCCAGCGCATAATCGTTCCAAAGTGCGAACCCGGTGATGGCTAACAATCCGAGAAATGCAATCAGGCGTAAGTTAGAGAACCTACGGGCTTTGCCCTCCAAATGGGCGGTGTGCGCGGACGCCGCGGCCAGACGTTCCATGTAGAATGTGGTGATGGCTGGCGAGCCTGTTGCTGTCACGGCGCTTTGATGTTGGCGATTGGTTTCCAACTACCTAGTGTATGAAAGCAGCAACTACGGCATCGGCTCGCTCTCGATCTTATTTGTTTCAGCCTCTGCGCTGGCGGTGTTTGATAGGTACCCATGATTAAGGAAATTGAAGGCGTAACCCTGCACTTGGCCCATCCCGATGAACTGGACGCGCGCTGGGTGGGGCAGGACGAGCCTCTGCGCCAGTTGATGGCTGCCTGGATGGTCGTTGACCCGCAGGACGTTCCCATGAGTCCTAGGTTGGTCGGGAAGCCTGGAGTTGGGAAGACTACCCTGGCTTATGCCGCAGCCAACAAATTGGGCCGTGACGTCTACATTCTGCAGGCGACCGTGGATACCCGGCCGGAAGACCTGCTGATTACTCCCGTCATCGAAGGCGAAGGCAAGCTGCGTTATGTCGCATCCCCACTGGTAACCGCTATGCTGCGGGGTGGCGTTTGCATTCTTGACGAGGGCAACCGGATGAGCGAGAAAAGCTGGGCAAGTCTGGCGCCTCTGCTCGACAAACGTCGGTATGTGGAATCGATCGTTGCCGGCATCAAGGTGAAAGCCGAGCCGGGTTTTCGTTTCGTCACCACGATGAACGACGATGCCTCCACCTTCGACCTGCCGGAATACATTCATTCCCGCTTGCAACCGCAAATTCTGATCGACTTTCCCGAGCGGGAAGAGGAACTCCTCATTCTCCGTGAAAACCTTCCCTTTGCGGATCAGCAAGTGCTGGAATACGTCGCCGATTTTCTGCAGCGCGCCCACCAGAGTGACGAGCGCTACAGCGCCAGAGATGGCGTGAACATCGCCCGCTATTCCATGAAGTTGCGCAAAGTGCACGATGGCTCTCCTTCTACGGAATGGCTGGTGGAGCAATCCATCCTCCATATTCTTGGGGACGAAGCCCTACGTTATACCGCGCCGCTGCCTGATTTCTGATTGCTGCTTCACACGCACTACTGACGCCATCACTAGAGAGAAATCAATACGAATGCAGCCAGGAAATGAATCCCGTGATGCTTCCCTGTCGAAGCCTGCACAGGAACCGCACCGCGAGGCTGAAGGCAAGGCCCGGCCCACCTCCAGCGAACAGACCCTCCACCACTACGACGAGTCTTACTACGCCAGCTACAGCGACGGTCTGGGTTATGGTCGTTGTGCGCACTGGCTCGACATGTTTGCGCAGCTCGCTGAAAATCTCATTGCCCATGTAAAGCCTGCTACCGCCCTGGACGCCGGCTGCGCAAAGGGTTTTTTGGTGGAATCCCTCCGTGATCGCGGCGTCGATGCCAAAGGCATCGACCTCTCTCCCTATGCCATCTCTCAGGTGCGTGAAGACATCGCCCACTACTGCAGAGTGGGTTCTCTCACCGAGTCGCTTGGCGGACCCTATGATCTGATCACCTGCATCGAGGTCATGGAGCATCTGCCTCCGGCCGAAGAGAAACTTGCGTTTCAGCGCTTGACCGAGGCCACCGATTGCATCTTCTTCTCTTCATCGCCAGACCGTGACGATGACCCTACCCACTACAATGTGCGCCCCATGCGCTACTGGGTGGAACGATTCGCGGAGTACGGGTTTTATCCTGACGCCGACTTTGAGCCAAACTTTTCCTTTCAGTCTTTCCTGGTGAGGCGGCGTAAACCCGATGATGCCGCCTATCTGAATGCCTATTCGTCCATTCTTGACCTGCGGCGTAAGTATGCCAAATTGGTGCAGGCTCAGTATCTCGGCGAGAAAGATCTGAAAGCGATTGAAGGTTTCATCAGCGGCTCAACCGACTATGAATCCGATGGCGCTGCGGCGCTGGTCTTCCGAGTGCAGGCCCTTGAGGGGCGTATTGCCGCGATGGAGCGTAGCGTGGGCTGGCGAATCCTGTCCAGCTATCGGAGTTGGCTGCGGAACTCCGTCCGTACACGCCCCGTCTTTGCCCGCGTCTTCGAGCCGATCGCTACAAACATCGTCAGTTGGTTTGCTCCCGGTTCCAGCAAAACGACAGAGCCCGTCCACGCCACAACTCTGGCGGAAACCGTGGTTGCCCAAGCATCGACCGGCGGAGATGTTCTGGTTACCTGTGACTATCCTCCCGAAGGTAAGACCACTCGGATCTTCGGCTCTCTCGCCGTGCAGGGCTGGGCCGCCTCCCGTACAGGCATTGACCGCGTCGAGGTCCGAGTGGGTTCGTTTGGTCCCTACCGCGCAAAGTTCGGTCAATCCAGCACAATGATTGGTGCTTACCTGCCAGACTTTGAGGGTTCAGATCATTCCTACTTCCGTTGTGAGGTTCCCATCGGGGAGTTGGATGAAGGCCCTCACTATCTGGAAGTGGAGGCCTATGCCAACGATGGGACAACCGCAAAAGCGGTCCGTCGGGTGATCGTTGAGCATCGCGACGCCTACAGTGTCTGGTTGGATAACGAGCCAGCCAGCCAGCTTACCGTCTCTGATATCCGCGAGCCGCATCCCAAGATCAGCATCATCACGCCCGTGTACCGCACACCCCTGCGCTGGCTGCAATCCTGCGTCGAATCTGTAAGAGCACAAACGTATTCCAACTGGGAACTCTGCCTTATTGACGACGCGTCGGCAGACCAGGAACTCGCGCGTGTCTTGCAAGACTATGCAGAGCAGGACCCTCGTATCCGCGTTCTAACCCTACAGGCCAATCAGGGAATTGCGGGAGCTTCCAATGCCGGCATTGAAATGGCGACTGGCGACTATATTGCCTTCCTCGATCACGATGATGACCTCGCCCCATTCGCACTCACGGAAGTGGCGCATGCCCTGCAGAGTGAAAAACGTCCGGATGTTGTCTACTCCGACGAGGACATGATCAATACCGAGGGCGTACGCTACGGACCCGTCTTCAAGCCGCAATTCTCCAGGGAACTGCTCCGTTCTTTCAATTACGTTTGTCATTTTCTGGTCGTGCGCGCCACGCTGCTGCGTCAGTTGGGCGGGATTCGCACAGGCTTTGATGGAAGCCAGGACTACGATCTGGTTCTTCGTCTCTCCGAACGGACGGAGCATTTTCATCGCATCCCGAAAATCCTCTATCACTGGCGAGCCATTCCCGGCTCTACCGCACTCGATTTGAACTCCAAACCGAAAGCCAGCGGAGCTGGACTGCGTGCTCTTCAAGACCATCTGGATCGCGTTGGCCTGCCAGCCACCGTACGGGAAAAGTCCCCTTGCCGCTACGAAGCGCGCTACCAACTGCAACAGGAACCGGAAGTGCTGATTGTCGTTCCGACAGGCGGGAATCTGCCGAGGCTACAGGAGTGCCTGAAGAGCGTTCTCTCGCTTACTCGCTATAGCAATTTTCAACTAATGGTCGTCGACAACTCGCGTGGATCTACCATCGTGGACCATGTGGCTTCCTACAATGATCCTCGGTTGATCGTGCGGGATTTCCGGAACGAGCCATTCAACTTCTCACGCCTGTGCAACCTCGCGGTCAGTGATTCCTCGGCGCCGATCTTCCTTTTCTTGAATGACGACACCGAGGTGAAAGAGGCAGACTGGCTACGCGTCATGGTGGAAGCCGCGACAGTGCCGGGTGTGGGTGCTGTAGGTGCGCGTCTCCTCTATCCGGATGGCAGTATCCAGCATGCGGGTGTGACCATGGGCGTCTATCAGCTCTGCGGTCATGCCTTCCGCCTGCAGGATGGCAAAGAGGGGCACTACATGAGCCTCGCCCAAAGCGTGCGCAACTGCTCGGCCGTCACCGGTGCTTGCCTCATGACGCATCGAGAGGTCTTCGAGCGAGTCGGGCGTTTTGACGAAGTGGAATTCCCGGTCAATCTGCAGGATGTTGACTACTGCCTGAAAGTGAATGCGCAGGGGTTGCGCGTTGTCTACACTCCCGATGCGACACTACTGCACTATGAGACCTCCACCCGTAAAGAGTTCGGGGCCAGCGAACGGGAAATGCAGGTGTTGCGAGAACGTTGGGGAGCTTGGATTGACGACGATCCCTTCTACAATCCGAACCTCACGCGAACGGCGGAAGACTACTCCTGGAACTTCAAAGCTGCATATTCCTTTCCGGAGCAATCGTAGCGTTATCTCGTGCATACCTCAGTGAGTAGGGTATCTATGGCATTGGCCGAATCGCTGCGAGGAATTCCTTATGCGGATAGGTGTTGAGCAGATCCTTGGCTTCCAGCCACCCGCGGCGCGCCATCCCCACCCCAAATTTCATATTGGTCAGGTGACGCGGATGGTGAGCGTCCGTATCCACGACAAAACGGACGCCCTTTGCTTTTGCTCCGCGAATCAGTGAGGCGTGCAGGTCCAGTCGCTCCGGGGATGCATTGATCTCCATCGCGACCTTGTTCTTTGCGCAAGCGGCAGCGACTTCTTCGAATTGATAGGCATAGGCATCGCGATGTAACAGCACGCGTCCGGTCGGATGTCCGATTGCCTTCACATAGGGGTTCTCGATTGCCCGCAACAAACGCGCCGTCATCTCTGCGGGCTCCTGGTTCATGTAGCTGTGTACGCTGCCCACCACGAAATCCAAGCTTGCCAGCGCCTCATCGTCCAGATCCATGGACCCATCACGCATGATGTCGCATTCGATTCCCGAAAGAATGCGTATGCCCAAGTGCCCCTCTTCGTTGATAGATTTCACTAGCTTCGCGAAAGCTAGCACTCGCGTCTCATCCAGACCGTTTGCCATTGCCAGCGCCTTCGAGTGGTCTGTGATAGCAATGTACTCATAACCCAGTTCCTGCGCCGCCTGCGCCATCTCCTCCAATGTGCCCCGGCCATCGCTCTCGCGGGTGTGCATGTGCAGGTCGCCCCGGATATCGCTCAGCGCTACTAGGCTGGGGAGCGTACGAGCCTCGGCAGCTTCCAACTCGCCCGCATTCTCGCGCATTTCCGGCGGCACCCAAGCCAGCCCCAAGGCTTCGTAGATTTCTTCCTCGGTTGCCGACGCAATCGATTTCTCCGTGCCCTCCGCGAACAAGCCATACTCGTTTAGGGACAACTTGCGGTTCACGGCCCGTGTGCGCAACGCCACGTTGTGTTCTTTGCTGCCTGTGAAATATTGCATAGCCGCCCCGAGGCTGCTGCTGGGAAGCGCTCGAACGTCTACCTGTATCTGCTGTCGCCCCACCAGTGCGCTGGCCTTATTGACTCCATTAGCGAGCACTTCCCCTACGTCGGGTGAGGCCAGAAAGCGTTGGAGAACCTTAGTCGGATCTTCGGTTTCCACCAAAATGTCCAGATCCCCCACCGTGTCGCGACAGCGCCGAAAACTTCCCGCGACGTGGGTACGGTCGATGTCTACCACATCGGAAATCCATTGCCTCAGGTCTTGCGCTACCTCATCGGCATGGCTCAATAGAAAGCGTCCCGCGCCGCGTCGATAGGTTTCAATCGACCGCAATACCTTCTCTTCCAGCTTCTGTCCCATGCGCGGCAGCTCACGCAGTTTTCCTTCACGGCAGAGCGTTTCCAACTGGTCCACCGTGCTAACACGGTAGTGTTCCCAAAGCAGCGCAATCGACTTCGGTCCCAAGCCCTGAATCTTTAGCATCTCGAGCGCCGTCGGCGGATAGATCGCCAGCAGATCATCCCGCCGGTCGAAAGAACCCCGAGCGGCAATCTCTTGGATGACAGCCGCAATGCCTTTGCCGATGCCCTTGATATCGGTCAGCTTTCGAGCCGGGTCGGCCAGGATGTCACTCATCTGCTCCGGGTGGCCTTCGATGGCAGCTGCGGCGTTGCGATAGCTGCGTATCCGAAATCCGTCTTCCTGCGCGATCTCCATCAGATCGGCTGTTTCCGTAAGCAACTGTGCAATTTTCTGATTGGTGACGTTGGACGTTTCGGCTGTCGACATAGAAGCGTTGTTCCATCCCTGAACTCTGTATCTGTGGAAGCCCCCGGGCGTCATGTATCCCGGAGATGCTGTGTGCAAAAAGATGTTGTGTGCACGTGATCGGCGGCTCGGCCTTTTCCTCGTGTGCGGATTCCCGCGACGTTGAGGATGGCGTTCTGTCCCGGACGCAGTTCTCGGAGCGCCAACTTCTTTGATGGTGCCTGTTTCGCCCTTAGGTGTAAATGCCGGACCGTTCTCGAAGTGGTCCAGGCTCGCTTCGGGTTTCGTTTTCACACGCGGCCCTAGTGCGAATGCACAAGGACAATGCAATTTCTTAAGAAATTCGCTTGCCCTGCCCCTGCCTCATAGGTATACTGATAGTTGCGGCCTTGATGGCAGCACACTCCGGGTCCCCATCGTCTAGCCCGGCCTAGGACACCGCCCTTTCACGGCGATAACGCGGGTTCGAATCCCGCTGGGGACGCCAATCTTCTTTTTCTCCTCGGATCAGCCCGACTTACTCTTTTCCAAATATCAAGAAGTTCTGCTGCGGCAGAAAGTCATGCTTCGCTACTAGTTTGTAGCCTGCTTGCGTCAACTCCCCCTGAATCTTCTCCACGGTAAACCGGAACTCCTCCGGCGGTCCCATCTTCGCGCCCTTCTTGAAATCAATGATCGCGAGCTTACCCTGGGGCTTCAACGATTGGCCTAGGCTGCGAAAATACCCTACCCGGTCTCCGATGTGGTGGTAGGTATTCACGATCAGAATGCAGTCCATCGCCGCGGGCAGGTTAGCGCTCGTTTCACTTGCCTGTATCGTTTTCACATTCTTCAGTCCTGCCTTTGTTGCCCGTTCCCGGATGTGCCCCAGCATGGACGCTTCCAAGTCCGCGGCGAATACCTGTAGGCCGGGATCCTGTTGCGCTAGGCGTATGGTGAAGTAGCCGGTTCCTGCCCCAATGTCCGCCACGGTCTGGCCGGCGGTAAGGCTTAACGCTGCAATCACCTCCTGTGGCTTCTGCCAGGCATCGCGTCCCGGATCATCAAAAGACTTCGCCGATTCCTTCGGGTCGAATCGGTGGTGCATATGGTCCTTGCCCTGGGCTGGGTGCTTCTCCTGCTGCGCTGTTGCGGTCGGTACGCCAACCAGGGCGGTCAGGGCTCCCCAAGCGAGAAAAGTGCGTCGTGACATGCCCCCAGTTTATGAAGCCGCATGTCTGCGGGCAATGGGGTTATCTGTCACGCCGAGACGTCGGTTCTCAGCCAGATTTCTATCCATGGCTCGGCGCCTACATGCCCGAAGCCGCCAGATTGCGCTCCCATCCACGCGTTTAACGCGTTCACTTGGGACTTGGCGTCCAGAATCATTGTGATAGAATACAGGGGCAAGCATGCTTGCACGCACTCCCCATTTCCGTTTTTCCGCTGACCTTTGCATGGCCAGCAACGTGCGCTTCTGTCGTACGACAGGCGGAGCCTGCCTAGGCGCCGCGGAAGACCAGTGCGTGCTTTGTTCCACCCTCACGCCTTTCCTTTTACCTCCGGCATGCTGACATTTGGCGTGGCGCGAGGCCGCATCCTCGCATCCCTTCAGGATTCCCATACCTGTTCCTGGCCGTCTCCGTTGGCTCCCTTCTGTTTGTCCGAGACAGAACCGCTTCCCTCGGGCGCACGCAATGTGTCCGTGAGAATCGAGGAGAACACCACCGGCTCCAGACGTCCGAATCCATCCAGCGCTCCGTCGGATCCGGGGCATTTGCGACAACTTCCGGGACGGATTCCGGGTAATGCCCTCCTTGGGGCAACACCCTATGGCTCCAGCTCCTTAACTCCTCTTCACGCAGTTCCAAATTCCAAAGGGAGAGATCTCCGCTGGCGCCTCTGCCAGCCAGAATTCTTATGAGACCACCACGACCATTTGTCCGCCGTCCCCGCATTCGCGAAAACGTCAATGAAGCCATCCGCGTCCGGGAAGTGCGCGCGGTGTATCCGGACGGCTCCAATGCCGTGATGCCCACTTCGGAGGCCATCGCACGCGCCAAAGATCTCGGGTTGGATCTAATTCTCATTGCTCCGACAGCGCAGCCCCCGGTGGCCAAGGCCATGGACTACGGGCAGTGGCAGTACGAAGAGAAGAAGAAAAAGAACGAAGCCAAGAAGAAGCAGCACGTCATTCAGGTGAAGGAAGTGAAATTCCGCCCCAACACCGATGACCATGACTACGACTTCAAGAAAAAGCATGCGGAACGCTTTCTCACCGATGGAAACCGCGTGAAGGCTGTGGTGCAGTTCCGTGGACGCGAGATCGCTCACACCGACCTGGGCCGTAGGCTTCTCGAACGCCTGTCTAAAGACCTTTTGGAGATTGGCCAAGTGGAAGGCGGCATTCGCATGGAAGGTCGCATGGCGCTCATGATCATGAGCCCCGTGAAGACTGCCGCCAAGGCGGAAAAGACAGCTGCTCCGAAGGCCGCAGCGCCTGCTCCCGCGCCCAAAGCCTAGGCGCTCACAACAGAGCGTCCAGCTATCTGGCGCCTGTGCGTTCTCGTGCGATGCCCGGTGCACGCACTCCGTGCAAATCTTCCGAATCAGACCTGAGGTCCGGTTCGTATTGCTCTCCGCCCCGGATGGAATCTTCCGTCCGGGGCATTTTCATTCCCCCCAAAAAGAACCTCACGCATCGTCTCACACACACAGCACATCGGCCTGCTGGCAGATGCTACGAAACGCCAGAGGCATCCCGCAGCCCCCAAAGAGCAGTTACTGCCCTAAAAGAACAGGTACTTTCGCCACTCCTGGACGCTTCGGCCCAACAACCGCATCAGGTGACGGCTGGTATGTAGCGTGAACGGTCGGGGAGCCCGAGTCAGCTTCATGCCTGCTTCCTCCGGCGTCCGGCTGCCCTTCTTGTTATTGCAGGGGTGGCAACAGGTGGTCAGGTTTTCCCAGGAAGATCCGCCACCACGCGAGCGGGGAATCACGTGGTCTAGCGTCAGGTTCGCGGTGCTTCCCGTCGCGCCGCAATACTGGCAGGTATAGCGATCGCGCATCAGAATGTTCTTGCGGGAAAGAGCGCGGGTCTGCTTGGGAATGCGACGGTATTCCAACAAGCGAATCACGCTGGGCATGTCCAGATTCCTGCTGGTCGCGTGAATCTGCTTGTCTCCAAATTCTTCCGCCGCGGCAATACCCTTAATGATAAGGACGATAGCGCGGCGCGCGGCGCATACGTTGATCGGCTCGTAGCTGGCGTTCAACACCAGAACCGGTTGTTGCAATCGGTCCATTGTTGGCATATCGTTGCGGTGCTCCCCTGTTCCCTGACTTCATTCCTGTGCAGCGTCTGGTTTGTGGCTGCGGTTGTTCTCCTGACCATGGGTCGACCGGAAGGCAGCCGGGACGGGAGCCCGGCGATCTACCCGCGCGATCGTAAGAACCGTCACCTTCGCTGCCCCGGCTTTCTTCAACAGCCGAGCGCACGCGGTGGCGGTGGCGCCAGTGGTGAACACGTCATCCACCAGCAGAACTTGTTTTCCTTGCAGGTCCTCGATCTTCGCGCCAAAGCGAAAGAACGCTTTGCCGGACGCGCTTCTCGGCGATGCCGCTTCGCCGGATCGCAGTGCAAAGGATGCCAAGGCATTCCGGCGTCGTTGTTTATTCGTCAGTCCGGCCTGCACCTGCGTCAGGCGTACCCGTCGCAGGGGTTGCGCCACGGGGATCTGCAATTTCTGGGAAAGACCTCTCGCTAAATGTTCAGCTTGATTGAACCCCCTGCGGAATCGCTTCCACCAATGCATGGGCACCGGAACAATCACGTCGAAGGGAATATGCCGAGGCAGGGCCTTCAGCAGATGGCGCGTCAAGGTCCCGGTCAGGGATTCCACCCGCTCATACTTGAAAACATGAATCAGATGCCGCAGTTCGCCCTGGTAGCTGCCATACGCATAACACGCGTCGAAGCCGCGGCGTCCCGTGCGGCACAACCGACACACGCCATCTTCATCCAGGGCATGGGTGCTAAGAAACGGAGCCCCGCACCGCTGGCAACAGCATTCGGCGGAAAAGGCGTTGACGCTATCCAGGCAGTGGGGACACACCGGAACGGTGTTGAAGTGGGGAAGCGGATCACCGCAGAGGCGGCAGTCGTCCGGAAAAATGGCCGTAAGAATCTTTCGCGGAATTACAGAGACTGTATCCGCCGCGAACCGAAGACCCAGGCTATGGGGTCTACTGTGGAAGACTCACCTCCGCCCGAAACGACAGCGATAGCTTATTTTAGGCACGGAATCGCCCCCGCAAGCAAGCACGGGTTTATCCAATTTGGCAACAGTTCCGTGACAATTTGTTTGCCCTGGCTACTTATAACGTAGCGGCACGCAACAAAGTGAAAAGGCAGGCCCGTTTTGCCCGGAGCCTGCCTTTCCTGAAAAGTCCAATCCCGGCGTCTATGCCGGCACTATCTTCGGACTCCCACTTTCCACCACAAAACTCGCGTCCACCCGAATCGGGCTGTCCGGGCGCATCACATATTCCAAGGTCTTGTAGTCCGCACGCCAACTCTTCGGCGTCACCGTGCAACTGACATAGCCCCGCTGTGCATTGTGGTGCTTCAGCCACGGATTCTGTGACAGAAATCGTTCGCGCAGTTCGCGGTTCGGGGTGCCATCGCCGCTCGAAGTAATCGAGGTTCCCACGAACTCCGCAGCCACCGATTTCGACTTCTGGTCCATGTAATCCAGCGGCACCTCAGATACCCAATTCGAATGCACGTCGCCCGTAATCACCACCGGGTTCTGCACCTTCGCATCATCCAGGAACTTCGTCAGTCGATTCCGTGCCGTGTAGTAGCCGCTCCACTGATCCATCGAATAGGCCTGCCCACTGCCATCCCGTGCCACGTTCAATCCCGAAAGAATCACCTGCTGCGCCAGCACATTCCATTGCGAGGAAGACCCCACCATCGCATCCTGCAGCCAGCGTTCTTGCTGGTCGCCCAGCATCGTCGAGCGCGGATCAAAGAACCCGTCACAAGGCGCACCGTTCTTATCCCCACACACCTGGTTGCTGCGGTACTGCCGCGTATCCAGCACAAAGAAATCCGCCAGCCGTCCATAAGCCATCCGCCGGTACAACTGCATATCCGGGCCCACCGGCCTGCTGAAAGCCCGTAGCGGCATATGTTCGTAGTAAGCCTGATACGCCCCCGCGCGCCGCTTCAAAAACTCCGGCGGAAAAGTCCCATCCTGGTCCAGCGATCCAGCATAGTTGTTGTCTACCTCGTGGTCGTCCCAGGTGACAATAAACGGGCACTGCTCGTGTACCCGCTGTAGGTGTTTGTCCGTCTTGTACAACGCGTACCGGTTGCGGTAGTCCTGCAACGTCATGATCTCCGGCCCGTTATGCTTCCGCGGAGATTCGGTCGTACGCACCCCACTCTCATAGATGTAGTCACCCAAGTGGAACACCAGGTCGAGATCCTTCTCCTCACTCATGTGCTGATAAGCGGTGTAGTAGTAGTGATAATCCTGGCAGCTGGCAAAGGCCATGCGCAGCTTATCCGGAGTACTCTGCAACGACGGCATGGTAATCGCGCGCCCGATCGGACTCACCGCATCCCCAGCCCGGAACCTATACCAATACGGTCGCCCCGCCTGTAGCCCTTCTACTTCTACATGTACAGAGTGCGCCAGTTCGGGGCTCGCCACCGACTCGCCTCGCTTCACCACACGCCGCAGCCCTTCATCCTCGGCCACTTCCCACTGCACCTTCACGGGATCAACGCCCATGCCTCCGCCATTCACGGGGTCCGGAGCCAGCCGTGTCCAGATGACAAAGCCATCCGAAGCCGGGTCTCCCGAAGCCACCCCGAGCGTATAGGGGTTCGAGGTAAAGCGAGGGTTCGCCAGCAATCTGCCGCCAAACTGCTCACCAACCAGGGCCAACGCAAACACACGTGCCTGTAAGGCAAGAAACGAACGACGATCCATACGGTCTCCTCAGTGGGGAAAGGTCATCACCAGCAACAGCGCACGCTACTCAAGGTAATGCTGCGCGAAGGAATACTGCCCAATCAAATCCAGTTCCGAATACGACTGCCCGAAGGCATGCGTGGCGAAAGCACACCTGCAAAAGAACCACACTTACGAAAGAACACGCCCCGGAAGTCCTCTGTCTGCAAGCGGCGTAGAGGCCAGCCAGCGAAAGAGAGCAAGAACCCCGGTGAACGTTCCGCAGAACCAAATTGGCGAGAGGAGCGCTAGAAAGCCAACACAAACGCGCTGGCAACCGTGTGCCATCACTCCGGAGATTCAGCGCTCTTGCGCTGCGCCCTTTTGATCACATCCGAACGCCACCATCGAAATGCAGGCGTCCAGCCACCACAACCCAGCACACGACCTCGGCCGCGAAAATCGCGTGTTCCAACAACCGCCGAGTATCCCCAGGACACTCGGGTATTCCAACGACAACAGTCGCGCTATGTTCTCAGGATTATACTTCCTGAACCCGCATGTGGGGGCTGATGTCCGCACTGTAACCAAACAAAAACCCGACAAGCGAAAACTCCCCAAACAAAAACCAGAGGGTGCTGGCGAGACCGCCGAGGATGCCGCGGTTGCCATCTCCACCCGAAGAAACGGAATAGCGAAGTATCTCCACCGACAGGGCAAGCCCGAATATGCCTCGTCCCGAAAAGAGGAGATCGTAGCGCCCAGCCCCGGAAGGGGCGGAGGGTCTAAATGGCCCGGAAGGGGCGGAGGAGTATAGCCCCGGAAGGGGCAGAGGATCTAAACGGCCCCGGAAGGGGCGGCACGAACCAAACTCGCCCCGGAAGGGGCGAAAGGGCATAGCCCCGGGCTTCAGCCCGGGGAAGACCCACCACAAGGAACCCGCCGGGGCACCGGCGGCACACCCGAACTCCCACCGCCGGAACATTCACACAAACACATCCTTAACTTCCGTGCGGTGCACAGCATACGGTCCGTAAAACGAGGCCCCCAAAAACGACGCTATAGAAAAGCCCCAATGGGGCGACAGTTTTGTTGCCATGGGTGAAGAGCGCCGCACGCGTTTAGCGTGTCGGCCCACGGAACCCGTGGATTCCGTCCTCTATCTACTTCGCAAGCCCTGAAGGGGCGACACAATCAGGTCGCCGCGAAGTCGCTGGTGCACCAGAGCAGATCCGCACCCCGCCTCATCCCCGCCGATAGAAAGCCGGATATCCCTTGCCCTCGGGGAGTTCGAAAGATCCAACCCATCCCGGCAGGACGCAATATCCCCAACGTTCCGCAAGAGGGGAAATAGCTGACGCGCCCCGGAAGGGGAGAAAAAGACACTACCCTCGCCCCGGAGGGGGCGGCACGAACCAACTCGCCCCGGAAGGGGCGGCACGAACCAAACTCGCCCCGGAAGGGGCGGCACGATCCAACTCGCCCCGGAAGGGGCGCAAGAGGATAGCCCCGGGCTTCAGCCCGGGGGAAGACCCACCACAAGGAACCCGCCGGGGCACCGGCGGCACACCCGAACTCCCACCGCCGGAACATTCACACAAACACATCCTTATCTTCCGTGCGGTGCACAGCATACGATCCGTAAAACGAGGTCCCAAAAAACGACGCTACAGAAAAGCCCCAACGGGGCGACAGAACGCTCCAGTCCACCCAGTCCGCGATGCCCACGTTGCCACCCTAAGGGATCCTCCACCGGGCTGCCGGAGGCACAATTCCGAACCGCTCAGTCGGCACACCCAAGGTGACTACAAATTCGATACACTCGTAAATTCCCATAACGTCTTAATGTGTTCGTGGCAACACGGCGACACCTTCAGAAGGACTCTTATGAAGCCCGACAAGCTCACTGTCTTTGAGCTATTCGAAAAAAAGCGTCGTTACATTGTCCCCTTGTACCAGCGGCAATATGTCTGGACCCGGGAAGCGCAATGGGAGCCCTTGTGGGAAGACATCCAGGAAAAAGCACGCGCCGTCCTGGATGCCGAGCAGAGTTTCTCCGAAAAAGACCCCAGCCACCACTTCTTGGGCGCCATTGTGCTCAACCAAATTCGCACTTTCGGGAAACAGATTGACTCTGCCCAGATCATCGACGGTCAGCAACGTCTGACAACCCTGCAACTCTTCTTGGCTGCCTTTCGCGATCTGGTGGCAACGTCATCCGAGCCCGACTTGGAACGGGATCTCCGAACTCTCACGCTGCACGATGGGACCAAGGGCGAAGACAACGAACTCTACAAAGTTTGGCCGACAAACGCCGACCGCGCTGCCTTTTCCTTCGTCTTGTCTGCGGGGGGACACTCGAGTGTAGAAACTAAATTTCCGCAGCGATTCGTGGGTCGCCGACCTCTGCCTCGCAACGCGATGGCTGACGCCTATTTCTACTTCTACGGCGCTATTCGCGACTATGCGCTCTCTGACACTCCAGACCAAACCGAATCGTCGCTCTCTTCCGACGCATTGCACGCCCTTTTCAATACACTCCGAAAGTACCTCGAGCTCGTGGTCATTGAATTGGAGGAGGGTGATGATCCCCAGGTAATCTTCGAGACGCTTAACTTCGGCGGCGTTCCTCTTTATCCGTCCGACCTCGTTCGCAATTTTGTCTTCCTACGAGCGTCCCAGCAGAAGGCCGATACCGACGCGCTCTATCACCAGCTTTGGTTGGACTTCGATACCCGTCCCGCTGAGCAAGAGCACGGCAATAGCTACCCATTTTGGAAACAGATGGAAAAACAGGGGCGAAACAAACGCACGCGCCTCGACCTCTTTCTGCATCACTACCTCACTTATCGCAAAGAAAACGAAGTCAACATCGGGCACCTGTTCCGCGAGTTCCGCGATTGGTGGGAAACGGACCGGACCCGTAGCGCCGAGGTGGAGTTACGAGAGCTTCGCAAACATAGCGACGTCTTCGCTTCTTTCTTTGCCCCGGACACCGCAACCCGTCTTGGCAGCTTCGCAGCTAGATTGCGCATCTTGGACACCAGCACCGTTTATCCTCTCCTCTTGATGCTCGCCATGGGCGAACACAATCGGATCGCTCCTTTCTGTCTCGATGCCATCCTCGTCGATTTGGAATCTTACCTTGTCCGCAGAGCTGTTTGTGGCCTACCGATCAAGCACTACAACCGCTTCTTCCTCTCGCTGTTACAACATCTTCGGAAAGCGGAATCCATTACAGCAGAGGGCTTCCGAGCCCAGTTGCTCGCCGCACAGGGCGAATCGACGCGATGGCCGACAGACGCAGAATTTGAACGCCATTGGATCCACAGCGATGCTTACCAACATGTAGTTCCTGGCGCGGTTAAGATGATTCTGGAAGCAATTGACGGTTGCTTGAGAACCACCAAATCAGAACAGGTCACGATCCAGAGCACTATGCACGTGGAACACATTCTCCCCAGAGATTGGCAAACACACTGGCCCTTACCTACTGATAGTTCGTATCTCATCGACGACCAGTCCGGTGAGACCTCCGCCGACCGCAGGAACAGGCTGCTTCACACTTTCGGAAACCTTACCTTGCTGACTCCACCCTTGAACAGCGCGGTCAGTAACGGCCCGTTTTCGTTGAAACGATCAGAGATCGCCAGAAATAGCAGTATGCGCCTCAATGCGTACTTTCAGGATTTCACCGATCAAGATCCGTGGGACGAAGATACCATTCAACAGCGTGGCCGCGTCCTGCTCCAGACCGCGAAAGCCTTGTGGCCACACGCGGGTTGATAGCGGGCGCTTGCAGTATCGTTAGAAAATCAAATTGAATGAAATCCGCAGCTTTCGCGAGCTACTGGTCTTTGGCTCAAGATGCCGAGTCCCTTGAATCGCATTCACTACGATGAGCCAAGTAAAATCCAAACAACGCGTCGCCGACCATGGGGAAGTTTTCACCCCTGCGTGGATGGTGGAAGCGATGCTCGATCTGGTAAAGGCAGAGATCGAGCGCATTGACTCCCACTTTCTCGAACCTGCTTGTGGCAGAGGCAACTTCCTCGTGCAGATTATGCGGCAGAAACTTGCCGTCGTGGAACTTACCGAAGATGGACCTGCTTCGCGTGTTGACGATTTCGCGGCCCGCACCCAAACACCGAGAATCCCGATCAAGGGCTAGAAAACAGAGAGAGCTATCAAGACCGCGGCGTACACCACGCTTGCCTAACCCCTCGCTGGTTATTGACGTACCAGGGCCGCAACTTTCGGGTCATAGGCAAACTCGGTAATTGTTCCGTCCGTCACCCGCCGGACCGCTTCGTCAATCACAGACAAAGGAACCAGGAACCACTCACGAGGTCGCACCGGATGGCCAAAGCGGTCCTGAATCGTCAGGTCAATTTGAGCCGGGGCAAAAATACGGTGGAAGATCCCCTCTAGTTTGGTCCGATTGATCGCCGAGAGCTTATAGGTCGCCACTACTTCCACATCCGCCAACAGGTAAGTGGCATCCTGCGAAGCATTGCCAATCCGAACCTTTACGTCCCCGCCAGTAACGCCGATCTTGTGGATCAGCTCTCTATGCTCAGCGACAAACGGATGCTCAGAGAGACTGCGTAGAACATAAATCGTCCCGCTTTCCACGTCATTCTCTTCCCATTGCTCGCTGAATAGAGGGCCAGGGTTGGGGTCAGTAATTCTTCGTCCAGTCTCATCCTTGTATAACGCCCGTTGTAGCGACCGCATCAATAGGTTGCTTTCGGTGCCATTGGCGTAAATCACACGAAGCCTCGCGTCATCGTCCCCGTTAGGAGCTTTGAACCACTCACTCATCTCGGCCACGTACGCGAACTGGCCACCCAGAATGAAGAAATTTCCAACAGACACGCTCGGGTCTCGCGCAAACGGCCGACTCTGCCGCATGCCCGTGCGCAAATCTCCTTCCACTTGCTCAAACAGCGGCCTAAACAGATTGAAATCTGGACACGCAGAACGGCTCGCCACCTCTTCGGCTGCGCGCCGCTCTTCCTGTGACCGCACATGCCGAAGCACCCGTATGTCATTGGGTGCAGGTGTCTCCGGCGCAAGTTCTTCCAAAAGCGCGTCGTCATCCAGTTTCGAGGGTTGGAATGTCGCCTTTGCAAATCCCCCACTAAGAATTCCTTGCGTGTCCAATGACGTCAGCAAAGTTTGTGCTTCGGGTGAATCACGCAAACGATCCAGGCGGACCGCATATAGTCGCTCGAAGATATCGTGACCCTCCCCGTGCAGTGGCAAGCGCCCATGGGTCTCCACGAACCGCTGGATATCCTCGAAGCCCGCGACTATACGCTCCTCGCGTGCGGTCAGTGCTCCAGTCTTCTTAGGCGCAGCGCTAACGCCAAGTTCCGCAAGCAGTTCGTCATCAGATAAATCCGGCATCATGCTTCCTCGTGCCAAAACGGCAGCTACGCGCGCTCAGCGGCTTCCTTCTGCTGTGCCCGGTACCGGGCGAACGCCGCGACACCCTCCGCCATCTTTCTCTCCCAGGCATCCTGTGCATTGATGTCGGGCAGACGTCCCCGTTCCCGTTTGAACTCCAGAGCCCTCTGTGCGAGTGCCCTGGCATCTTCATAAGGAATGTTCACTCGCTTTGCCGCGATAGCAGTCTGCACCTGACGCAGAGTCTTTTCGTCCATCGCCTTGGCAAGCACGGCGTAGGCGGCCTCGAACGGGTTGATGCGGTCAATCAAATCGATATCTAGATCGCGGACGTCCATCGCAAACTTACGCACGCCTTGAAGCAACGCCGTATTGTCTTTCCCTCCAGAATCGGATTCTTCCGTCCCAATACTCGCAGCGATCTGCTTCGCCTTTTGCGTCAAATTGAGCGCAGCAATGGCGTGCTGGCGTACCGCTTCCTGGTCTGTTTCGGAAAGCTCTGGATAGCGGTCCCGCACAATCTTTCCCATGCGGACTTGCGTCAACTCTTCGGGCAGCGTGTTTTCCTGATCAAACAGCCCACGCTCCAACGCGGTCTTATCCTGCACAAAAGCCGTAATCACCTCGTTCAAATCTTCGGTACAGATGCGGCTTGCTTCGGGAGTCGTCGGCTGCACCAACCCTTTGATCTCCAAATGGATCTGTCCGCTCTGCTCGTTGAATCCAAGGTTCGTATTCCCTTCCACATAGCCGCTAGGGCCGTAATCAAAACCCTCCTTGGCGCCCGCATTTTTGGGAGTAAACTCGAACCTCGGAGCCAGCACTTGTTCCATCAACAGGCTCGCCGCGATGGCCTTCAGCGTATCGTTCACCGCGTCCACCACAGCGCCTTCTTCGGCGTCTGGCTCCGCAATCAGGTTAGTAAATCTTGCTCTCTCTTTGCCCGGTGCATCCCTTGTCGAACGCCCGATGATCTGCACAATTTCGGTGAGGCTGCTGCGATACCCAATGGTCAGTGCATGTTCACACCAAATCCAGTCAAAGCCTTCTTTGGCCATGCCAAGGGCAAGGATGATGTCCACATGGTCGCGGTTGTTACGTTGCGCGGGGTCTTTCAGCGCGGCCAGCACCTTCGTTCTCCTGGCCGCGTCGCCGTCATCCACCAGATCCGCCACCTTGATCTCACGGCCATCCGGCGATGCAATCACGTGGAAGCCCGTATTGGCATCGACACCCTTCCACTCTCCCAGCGCATCCATGATCTCGTCCACCTCTTTGTGCTTATCCTTCAAACTCTCGCGCGAGTTCACGTTCGGAATATGCACAATGGTCTTCAGCGACGGATCAAGCACCTTGGTAATGGCATCTACATAGCGCCCTGTGTAGAAAAAATAGCCGATTTCCAGGGACTTCAGATGTTCGTAGCCGTTGAGCTGTTCGTAATACGTGTAGGTGACGGTAACGAATCGGGCCTCATCGTCGGGCGCGAGTACGGCTTCCGCGTCCCCGCGGAAATAGGATCCCGTCATCGCCACGATATGCACCTTATCCCTGGTTATGAATTGGCCAAGCTGGCTGCCCAGCCGGTTATCCGGATTGCTGCTGACGTGATGAAACTCATCCACAGCGAGCAGCCGGTCATCAAAGGCTTCAATCCCCAATTCGTCCACCGCGAAGCGAAAGGTGGCATGGGTACATACCAGTACACGGTCATCACTCGCGAGAAACTCACCGACGGCGTTTACTTTGGATTGGGCAACCCGCGCTTCGTCCGCACCGGGCGCATTGCACAAGTTCCACTGGGGCTTCACCTCCCAATCCGCCCAGAAGCCGTACGCGCTTAACGGCTCATCAGCAAAGCTTGCGCCGATAGACCGTTCCGGCACCACGATGATGGCCTGCTTCAATCCCTGCCGATACAACTTATCGAGCGCGATGAACATCAGCGCACGAGACTTGCCCGAAGCCGGGGGCGATTTGAGCAACAGATATTGTTCCCCTCGCCTCCCGAAGGCCCGCTCCTGCATGGGGCGCATCCCCATTGCATTCGCCTTGCTGGAGTGCCCCGTTCGTGCGGTGGTGATGGAAACCGAGGGGATGCTTCTGCAGTTGGTGGGGTTATCGGTTGTCACCTTGCCGTATCCTTTTCTTGCTGGAAGGTTGGGAGCTTGCCGTCATCGCGGTGTACATCTCGAACAGTTTTTCAAGCCGTTCCGTATCGTTCCGAAAACGGCGTCCGATATAGATCCTCTCCAACACTTCGTCATTTTCCTCATGGGCATGACGCAAGTTCTCTGGCATCGCCTCAGGGTCGTAGAGATCGGCAATCGTCGCCGGGAAATGTGCCTCCCGCGCTAGCAGGATATTCTCGGCGCAACGCGTGAGGTCGTCCTTATTCTGCTCGGTCAGTAACGGTACTGGGAAGGTATTCCAGCCAAGGGTGTTGGAATAGGAAAAGTCTGTGCGCATGCGAACACAAACCGTGCCGATCCAAACCCAATGGAGACGAGATGCAATTAGCGCCATGTTCCAGAGTGGTGCATCGTAGAGCGCAAAGTTTCTGTCTCCGACAATAGAGTTTTGGTCCAGCAAACCGACGGGCAGGTACGGTCTGTTCTCAGAACTCACCCGTGGAGTGACTATGACGGACTGCGTTGGGCTGCGGGGTGTCTTGAACTGATGTGGTCTGTGTGCCAGTTTGTTAGCGTACGAATCAGGGCTCCTTAGGCGCGCCTGCCTAACGCTTTCGATACGCTGTGCAAGTGTAGGGATGAGCATCGCACTCGCGAGCATTGCGTCATCAATCCACAGACAATAGCGACTCTCTCCATTTATAAATTCCGATGACCCCCAGAAGCGACGAACGTATGCCTGCTCTTCGTTCGCCGAGAGTTGAAGGTTCCGGACGTCGTCTTTTGACAACGTGAGATGCCCTCCGTCGTCGGCCTTGTTTCCAAAATCCATCGTCGCTAAATCAGCCAGAGGCTTCATTGCTTTTGAAACAATGACATTGGGATGTGGAATGAGATAAGCGTTGATATTCTCGACATCTCGTCTCACCACATTGTCGGAATCACTGACGAACAGCATACGCGGACCATCTACATCTCCTAGTCCAACAATTACTACTGTTACTCCTGCCTTCTGGCTGGCAAGGTTCGACCACTTGAAAGATGTGCATGCGAAAAAGATCGTGCGCTTCTTCGCGAAGATAAGAGGCCATAGAAACTGTACCTGCTGTCCTTGACAGATCGAGTTAGTGCTGACCAACGCACTCTTAGCGCCAGTCAAGTAGCCATAATCCGCAGCCTTCATGAACCAGCCGGCAACGTAATCCAATGACTTCCAGTTGCGCGTCCGAACCTCGAATATATTAGTCAAATCAGCTTTCTGTTCTGACGATTGCCAATTGCTTCCTCTATATGGGGGATTGCCACAGATGAACGTCTCTCCTCCGAGGTTCTGAAAATCTATCTCTGCCTGCTCCAAGGGCGTGCTAAACAGATCTTCAGCGTGTAGTTTTACACCCGTACCCGTAGGCGGGCAGATACTTAGCCAATCCAGGCGTAGTGCATTTCCGCAAGTGATCCAGTTTTCCTTATTCAGGGGCAGGAACTCCAGACGCGCAATCACCGGCCCCCGATAGAGGACATCGCATTGGAACTCCGCGATGATGAGAGCCAGACGTGCAATCTCTGCGGGGAAGTCCCGCAATTCGATGCCACGGAAGTTCGTGAGGAGGATATCGGTATGCAGACTCAGTTCGCCACGCCGCCGGTTGATCTCCGCTTCAATGGCGCGCATCTCCTTATATGCGATCACCAGGAAATTTCCCGATCCGCATGCCGGATCGAAAACCCGGATACGGGACATGCGCTTTCTCAGGTTCAACAGCATGCGTCCGTTGTCGCCAGCAGCTTCCAGTTGTGCCCGCAGATCGTCCAGGAATAGTGGATTCAGCACCTTCAGGATGTTGGGCACGCTGGTGTAGTGCATCCCCAACGAGCCGCGTTCTTCGTCGTCGGCCACAGCCTGAATCATGGAGCCGAAGATGTCGGGATTGATCTCGCGCCAGTTCAGTTCCCCGGCGCGAAGCAGGTACGATCTGGCTGTCCGTGAAAAACGGGGCGTCTCAGTACTACCAGAGAACAACTCGCCATTCACGTACGGAAACGTATCCGCCCAATTCGGAAGTTTAGCTGCTGCCCGATCCGCGCTTTTGACGTTCATGGCGCGGAAGGCCGTGGAGATTACTTCGTGGGTATTGGAGCCGTCGCTCTCGCTCATCTGCTCGATGGTTCGGGTGAAGAGGCCCGAGGCATGAAAAATATCCGTATCCTCAGCGAAGAAGCAGAAGATCAGCCGCGCCATGAAGTGGTTCATGTCGTGGCGGCGTGCTTCCGTCGCCCACTCCGGGTTCTCCTTCAGCAGTTCCACGTAGAGCTTGTTCAGCCGTCCCGTTGCCCGTACGTCAACGGGATTGTCTTTGATCTCCTTGACCGTAGAGATCCCCGCCAATGGCAGAAAGAACCCGAAGTACTGGGCAAAGTCGGGATAGAGACTGGCAATCGTTTCGCCACTGTTGAGCTCTTCCGCTTCCAGCGTTTCGCCATCGGTCGCCAGAACAAACTTCGCCTTCGCTGCTACGGTTTTGGGGCTTTCCCGCAACGCCCGCAGCGTCTCGCCGACAGCGCCAGCAGGACATACCGCGATATGGATATTGTTCCGCTGCAACACCCCGCCGGGTAGATCGGAAGCATTTGCCCCACCCTTACGGAGTCGCTTGATGGTGGTCTCTTTATTGCCAAAAGCAGCCAGAAAGGCATAGGGAAACTCAGGGCCAGGAAACGGCTGACTGGCAAGTTCCGATACAGCTGCCTCGATTTCTACGGCGTTCATACGTTCAGTGATTCTCGGAGGAGGTAAAGGTGATCTATCGGCCACCAAAGGCGCCCGCATGATACCCGGAACTACCGATGATACCGAATCCCTTCGAGCGCTTCGACAGAGAATTGCCCGCAACCTTCCATGCGAACTACGATCCAGGGGTGGCTGGTACGATGAACAGGTCGCTTTACGCCTGCCTAAGTATGAAAAGGCATTGATCTAGCGCTTGTGCACCAGCTCTGCCGGTTTATGTCCGCCCGGGTGGTACTTCTGATGATCAAGTTTACGCAAGGCAATCTACTGGAAGCACGCGCTGAGGCCCTCGTAAATGCCGTCAATACTGTGGGCGTAATGGGCAAGGGAATCGCCTTGATGTTTAAGGAGCGTTTCGCCGAAAACTTTCGACTCTATGCCGCTGCTTGCAAAGCCGAAGAAGTGCGTACCGGCAAAATGTTCGTCACCGAGGTCAGTGAACTGGATGGTCCGCACTGGATCGTGAACTTCCCCACCAAGCGGCACTGGCGTGGCAATTCGAGGCTCGAATGGATCACCGAAGGGCTGCATGATCTCCGCCGCTTTCTCACCGAGAACCATGTCAAGTCCATCGCCATTCCACCGTTGGGAGCCGGTAATGGAGGCTTGGAATGGGTCGTTGTTCGTCCCCAAATCGAAACCGTGCTTGCCGGTTTAGATACGGAAATTCTTGTCTTCGAGCCAACCCAGAAATACCAGAACGTGGCCAAACGTACCGGAGTTGAGAAGCTGACGCCAGCCCGGGCTCTGATTGCGGAATTGGTGCGTCGCTACTGGGTGCTTGGCATGGAATGCAGCTTGCTGGAGATCCAGAAGCTGGCGTGGTTTCTGGAACGCAACATTGAGCGAGCAGGACTGACTTCGCTGGATTTACGTTTCGTTCCAAATAAGTATGGCCCCTACGCTGATCGCCTACGCCATCTGCTGGAAGGGCTGGACGGTAGCTACCTGCATTGCGATAAGCGTATTAGCGATGCAGAGACCCTGGACGTGATCTGGTTCGACGACGAGCGCAAAACCTTTGTCCAGATCTACCTTATAAATGAGGCAAAAGAATACGTCCCGGCCCTGGAGTCCACGGCTGCTTTGATTGATGGTTTTGAGTCTCCGTTTGGTTTGGAGCTACTAGCGACCGTGGACTGGCTGTTGACAGAGGATAGTGTAGCGCCCACCGTCTCTGCTGTTCGTGAAGGTTTACGCCACTGGCGTGGCGGCTCCGATGCGGCGGCTCGAAAGGACAGGCTCTTCGATGATCGAGCCTTAGGTATCGCGCTGGAGCGCCTTGTTGCCTAAACGAGCGCAACATAGATTGAGTAATCGAAAAGACTTACGACCCTCACCTGCGGCATCCTTCCGCCAAGCGTCTTAGTTTTCTTGAAAGCTATGGGGCACTTGTGGGCGGCCTCCCTGAAAGTCGTACAAGACAAGAGTGGCGGCTAGCACGTTGGCGGAAATGCCCGAATTTGGTTCTGTGGTTATCGTTCCTGCGATGGAAAGCACATAGGTATATATACCTATGTGCCTGGCGGAACGTGTTTTCGCCGCCCAATATTCCTGCTTGAATCAGGAGCTTAGCGGGCTTCAGTTGATGCGATCCCGTAGGTATATATACCTACGGGCGAGGGAACTGCAATAGGGGCAGAAGCGGCAGCTTTTGCCCTAATCTGTATTTTTAGTCCGCATCCGCTCAACGAAAAGTCGGCGAATCAAGGGCTCAGACGAAGGCCGTCACAGAACTCGCGTATTTCTGTTTGTGTGGATTTTCAATAGCTTAAAGGTGGAAAGAGCTGCGGTTCCGACTAAAAACAGATCCTTCCCATTACACTGCGTCTGACGAGCGAAGAGCGTTGCTCCGCCAGAGAGGGAATAACGATGCCAACCAACCCCGAAGTCCTCAACCAACGAGGCCTCAACCTGCTGGCTCGCTACAGCCTGCTCCGGCACGAAGACCCGGCAGATTTCCAACTGCTCTTCGACTACCTCTGCGAAGCCCACCACCCCAAAACCGTCACCGAAGAGCTCACCGTGTTGCGCCTGGCTCAGGTCCATTGGACCCTCCGTCGCTTTGATCGCATGGAGGCCGCTGTCTACGAATCCCATATCCAGCACGGCAAGCAACGCCACCCCACCGCCAGCCCGGATGCTCTCCTGGCTACGCAGTTCCTGGACCCCAAACCCTCCGCCGTCGCCCACTTCACCCGCCGCATCCAGCCCATGCGCACCGCCGCTGACCACAGAGCCAATCGACTCACCCGGTTCCTACACCAGTTGCAGCAACGCACGCGTACGGCCGAATCCACGATTGCTGCCCCCACCTTCGCACCAAACCCGGAACTCACCGCAACCCTCACCGCAGCCCAGCGCCGACACACCCGAGAACTGCACACCCTCTCCTTCGAAACCCGGGTTTCCACGGCTACCACCTAGCAGCCAATACGCGGAGCTGCGGAGGCTTAATAGGTGATTCCGAGAGCAACCGGAACGTCTGATGGGCGGAGACAAGCCAATGCCCACTAACGGTCAATGCCCGAACCAATCACCTCGCGGCGGTAACGTTTCCCAGCAATCGCCCGGAATCAAACTTCCCCATGGGCTACTGCGCCATTGCCCAACGCACAACCCATCGCCGCAATACACACACCATCGTCTCCACCCCACCGAGAGCGATCATCCAGAGGACGGACAGCCAAAACCGCCGTTGACCGCCCAACCACACCCGGCAGTCAGACTAAATCACCACCGCACTATCACCAAGAGCGCCAACGGCGCGCACCCAAACCCTAGCCTGGGGTGAAGCGACCAACGGAAGCGAGAACCCCAGGTCCCCAACACACCAGAACAGAGCGCTGAAAGCGCGACCTCAACATCTTCCACCCAGATCCAGACCTCCGCTCCGGCCTCTCCCAAAAACCCAACGCACTGCCAGAGCCGCCCCGGCAGGGGAGGCAATCGATTAGCCCCGTCCTTCAGGGCGGGGGATCCCCCCAACACAAACTGTCAGACCGCCGAGGCACCGGCGGCACACCGGAACCGTCCATCCACGCACGGCTTCACCATTCACACTCCGTCCTTCTGACCGCCCCTCACCGGAAAGCCCCAACGGGGCGACAGTCTTGTTGCCATGGGTGGAGACCGCCGTACGCGTTTAGCGTGCCGGCAAACGGAACCCGTGGAAAGAAGACCAGCCCGCGCTGCGGAGCACGTGACGCCTGCCTCGTCGCAGGCGCTGCATCACCCTTTCACGCCTCACTAACTAGACACTCCGGCGTTCGGGATTTCCACCGCTATACCAAACCGGTATCCTCGCCAGTCACCTGAACTCACTCGCAATCCGCCAAAACCGACATCCCACCGCACCACGCGGACATCCCACCGCACCACGCCGAAAGCGCCAACGGCGCGCACGCAAACTATAGCCTGGGGTGGAGCAACCAACGGAAGCGAGAACCCCAGGTCCCCAACACACCGGAACAGAGCGCTGAAAGCGCGACCTCAAACTGCGCCCACCCAAACCTCGCCAACCACTACGTCGCTTCCGGTCCCGCCACACACCACAAAGCCCCAACGGGGCGACAGTCTTGTTGCCATGGGTGCAGAGCGCCGCACGCGTTTAGCGTGCCGGCACACGAAACCCGTGGAAGAAAAAACAGCCCGCGCAGCGGACCACGTAGCGCCTGCCCGTTGCAGGCGCTACACCACTCTTCCGTCCCACATCCCCCGGCCATGCCACATGTGCAATATCCGCCGCAATCCACGCCCCCATCCGGATCTCATCCCATCCCCACCGCCTCGCTCCCATCCCCACCGCCGAGCCAACTCCCCCTCATCGCATCCATCGGCAACATCTGTACGATTCTTTAACCCCTACTAACCCCAATTAACCGATAACGACTCCGGCTCCTCCGTCGGCCACACTTACCATCACCGCACCTCAATATTCTCCATCTCCCACGCCCACAATCACTTACGCGTCAATCCATCCCGCCTGTCGCACCATCAACCACCCACCGCCTCTACAATCACCCCAGAGACAAACCAAGGGCAGCGATGTCGCCGAACACCGACCGCGCCCAGAAAGGACACTCCAACCATGGTTCCTCCGCAAAACCCAAACGACTTCGACTTCACCTTCTGGAGCCGTTCCCGCCTACCCGACAAAACCATCCCCGCCTACATCCGCGAAACCCGCGAACACCAGAACAACGCCCTCCGCCACGAACTCAGCAAAGCTCTCGCCATCAAACCTCTCTCCTGCCGCGATTCCGACGGCACCTACCGAGGCACCAAAGGAGAACCCCTCGACCCAGCCGCCCTCTACCACATCGGAGTCCCCCTGCCCCCACCCGTCACAGTCGAACCCGGCGAGCCCGACTGGTCCCTCCACGTCGACCCGCGCCGTCCACTCATCGGAGACCTCCACAGACTCTTCGCCGACGACTGGGGCAGCTTCCGCTACTACCTGCAAATCTTTCGCTACACGGCCGCCGGTCGCATTCCCGACGGACTCCCCCAATGCATCTACGACGGTCGCATCCAGGGTGGCCATTCCATCTACGCCTGCGACCACCTACCCCCACCACCCTTCACCGGCACGCCCCGCTTCTACCGTTTGAACGAGGGCAACCAGGATTCCCAACTGCGCAACAACAACCTTCATCCTGACCAGTACGCTCACCTTGACCCAGCCCTAGTCGCCCAAGTCCTACCGCACCCTCACGAACGCTTCCTCCCAGAAAACCGCATCTACCCCGAACCAGCACCCGACGATGCACCCGCCGCCGACAACAACACATCCCCCAGGCAGCCCGTGTCCCATAACGCCGCCTCCGCCGACCGCAACCCGAATACACCAGAAAAATCCATCAACCCCGCACTAAATATACTCACCCTGTCGGAACCGCCCACTTCATCGCACTCTGATGCCAAACCCGACACAGACACCCCAGAACACCAACCCCATCAGGGCGAAACAGAACGAGCCCTGGGTGAAATGACCAACGGGAATGTAACCCGGCGACACAACAGCAATACTGCGTCGCAGACACCACATCGCGACCGCTCCACTGGCGGGCGCGATACCGCGGCTTCCAATACCGCCAAGGTCACCAGATCGGAATCCGACCCCGGCCAACCCAGTCTCGGTAAAAACTTCTCTACGCCACACCATCCGAACAATGTCGCGCCAGGACCTCGGAACACGTCTACCGTCCCGAGCACACCCGAAAAATCCACCAAACCTGTACTCAATGCACTCACCTCGGCGACAGAGAAGCCACCCAAACCCTTCAGCGAAGACCAAAAGCGCATGCTGCACCTGCTGGAAATCGGCTTCACCATCGCCGAAGCCACCAAGCGCATGGCCTGCTCCCGTAGCTGCTTCAACAACTGGACCGCTCGAAATCCCGCCTTCAAACAAGCCGCCATCGACGCACGAGACCGTTACTGCGAAGACATCGCCAGCGACATGGACCAGCTCCACAACACCGTCCGAGAACGACTCGAACTCTGGATCCATGCCAAAGAAACCCCAGAAAACCTACGCTTCCGCGCCGTCAGCCTCTTCCTTCGCTACGCCCACACCCCGCATCTGCTGCCACGTCGTCTCCAAGCCCTCATGCCTCACTCCCTCCACGCCGATGCCAATGCTATGGCCAATACCAATGACAACCCGCCGGAGCCAGGCCGGCCCCATAGGTCCGACGAAACCAATGGGGAACCTTCGCCGACGCAGGCCAAACCCGACCAATCAACAACCACCATCGACCAGAAAGCCCCCAGCCCGACACCGGAGCCAAGCCATACCCAGATCCCCGATGCGACGGTGCCAGATGCGACGGTGCCCGTTTCCGCAGGGGCAGATGCCCTAGCTCCCGATGCATCCACCGCCGGAGCCCCCGAACCCGCCCGTCCGCAAATCGCCAACAACGACACGCAGGTACCCCTGCATTCGCCAACCGAAACTACCGACACCCTACCTGTGCAAGACGACCTCGCATCTACCTGCGAAGAGCAGCAAAGCCAGCGTCTGCCTTGCACAGCTCCAGACCACAGCGCTTCCCAACCGTCTCCCATCACGGACAACCTTTACACGATCGACCTACCATCCATCAACGCCCAGACCAAGACCTCCGAACGTCCCAATCAAATGAGCCACAACTTCGCCGAACAACCGCCCCGCACCCAAACACCATCCAAACCGCGCACCTTCCCTTACTCCTCCCCCTTGCCCCAGCCACCAGACGGCAGAATCTTTCAGCCCTGATTCGACGTCGCGCAGCAGACGCGCAGAAAACCGCAACCGCGTGAGATCGCACCAAGAGTCCACGGCTACCGGTCCGTCGAAGGCTGGCGCGGGTGCGTCGAAGACGATAGCGATCAACCAACCAACGTGCCGCTTGCCTTCGGTTGGAACCATCCGGAATTTCCGGACACTTCGTGCAGGCTCCGGCGCGATGGATCCTGGGGTGCCTCCGCGGTGAACGCCATTTGCACCGCTGACCCAAACTCAATAAGCTTGTGGGGCAGTGCCCTCTCGGGACGCACCTATCCTCCTATATGAATCGACGCCAGTTTATGACCGCTTCTGCTGCTACGACCGCTGCCGCTTTTGCCCTGAGCCAGGCGCAGGCGGCGCCCCTTGATGCACGCAAAGATCCTCCTCGCTTCGGATTGGACCTTTGGAGCGTGCGCAGCCAGGGTTGGAGCGCTTTTCAATACATCGACCATGCGGTGGAACAGAAACTCAGCGTCATCCAGTTTGCCGATGAGTCTCAGATTGGCGGCATGGATCTGGATCATGCCCGCAAGGTTCGCGCCTATGCCGATGAAAAGGGCGTGAAGCTCGAAATGGGGATGGAAGGCATCTGCCCCACGGCGGGGAATGGCTGGGACCCCAAGCGTGGGCGGCTCGAAGATCGCGTTATCCGCTATGCCGAGATTTCGCAGATTCTCGGGTCGTCGCTACTACGCACCTTTTTGGGGAGTTCGCGTGACCGCCAAGGCAAGCTGCCCATGCGGCATCACATCGATTCCATGCTTGGCGTAATGCGCAACGTACGCACCCGGGTGACGGATTTGGGCGTGAAGATCGCGCTCGAAAACCATTCCGGCGACCTGCAGGGCAGGGAGCTGGCCAAGGTGGTGGAAGAAGCGGGCAAAGATTGGGTGGGTGTGGTCTATGATTCCGGCAATCCGATCTGGACCATCGAAGACCCCATGGTGGCCCTGGAACATCTGGCTCCGTACATCCTGACCAGCCATCTGCGGGATAGCTATGTATGGCTGAGCGACGAGGGCGTCGCGGCGCGTTGGGTGGTTTTCGGCGAGGGCAATGTGGGTATGCCAGCCGTATTGCAACGGATGCGGGAACTATGTCCGCAGGCAACCGTGTTGCTGGAAACCATCACGGTGCGGCACAACGATTTGCGCGTGAAACAGGCGGATTATTGGAAGCACTACGAAGACGTGCCGGCCCATGAGTTCATGCGCTTCTATGCCTTAGCCGAGAAGGGCAAACCGCAGCCACCGTTGCCGACGCTGACCAAGGAACAGATGGCTGTGCGGCAACTGACGGATTCCAATCAGGGCTTGGTGAACATTCGTAAGCTATTTGCGGGCGCGTCCGCGTAAATCGACATCGGACAGCGCCGAACATAGCTGGCGCGATCTGCGAGACGAGCAAGAATTGCACGACAAGGTGGAGAGTACATGAAGCGACGAGACTTTCTGTATCGGATGAGTGCTTCGGCGCTCGCAGGCAGCAGCCTGGCCTCCCTGGCTTGCTCCCGCCATCTGGAGCCCACTGCTCCCAAGCCTGCTCCCTCGCGTCCTAACATCATCGTCATCATGGCGGACGATATGGGCTATTCGGACCTGGGCTGCTACGGTTCAGAGATCGCCACGCCAAACATCGACGGGATGGCGGCGAAGGGCCTTCGCTTTACCAACTTCTACAACACCTCGCGCTGCTGCCCCACGCGGGCGGCGCTGCTGACAGGGCTATATCAGCATCAGGCAGGCGTCGGTGCGATGATCCGCGACCTGGGAGCCCCTGCCTACGAAGGCAAGCTCAACACGCGGTGTGTCACCTTTGCCGAAGCGCTGAAGCCGGCTGGGTATCACTGCCTCATGTCAGGCAAATGGCATGTGGGGGAAGAGCGTCCGCACTGGCCCTTGGATCGCGGCTTTGACAAATACTTCGGCCTCATCAGCGGAGCCAACAGCTACTGGAAGTTGAACGAAGGGCGGCAGATGGCTCTGGGTAATGAACCCTTTACGCCCGGTGATGGCTTCTACATGACCGATGCTATCGGCGACCATGCCGTGCAGTTCCTCGGCGAAAGTCCCAAGGACAAGCCTTTCTTTCTGTATGCTGCGTTCACCGCGCCACACTGGCCGCTGCACGCGCACAAGGAAGTGATTGATAAGTATCGCGACCGATATAAGGCGGGCTGGGACAAACTACGGGAAGAACGCTTTGCCGGTTTGCAGGCCAAAGGCATTTTGGCGAAAGATGCCGTGCTGACGCCCAGGGATCCCGAAGTGCCCGCATGGTCAGATCTGCCACAAGCCGAGCAGGAAGAACGCAGCCTGCGCATGGCCGTTTATGCCGCGATGATCGAGGAACTTGATACCAATGTCGGCAAGATCCTGAAGCAGGTGCGGGATATGGGGCAGGAAGAAAACACGCTGGTGTTCTTTCTGGCGGATAACGGTGGCTGCCACGAAGATTGGACGACCCGCGCGGAGGATGATCCGCAGAAACCCAGCGACGACCCGGATTCCTTCCGTGCCTATGGGCGGGGTTGGGCCAACGCAAGCAATGTGCCCTTCCGGCTCCATAAGCACTGGGTGCATGAGGGGGGCATTTCTTCTCCGCTAATTGTGCAATGGCCCGCAGCCATCCAGAACGGCGGGCGCATCAGCGGGGAGCTCTCGCACGTCATGGATATTCTGCCGACTTGTGTGGATCTGGCGGACGCTACCTATCCAGAGACCTATAACGGCAACGCGATCACGCCAGCCGAAGGCCTCAGCCTGCGCCGCACCATTGCTGGCGACTTGCGGGTCGGACACCAAGCGCTTTTCTGGGAGCATTTCGGAGCCAGAGCCGTGCGCAAAGGTCCCTGGAAGCTGGTGGCCGTAGAGAACGGGGAATGGGAACTCTACAATGTAGATAGGGATCGCGCGGAACTCAACAACCTGCGGGATGCCGAACCCGCCAAGTTGGCTGAGCTGATTGCGGACTACAACGCGTGGGCAGCCAAGGTCGGGGTGAAAACGCGAGAGGAACTGAAGGCGCTCTCGGCATAGACCTTTCGGTGCGGGTTCGATGCCATGCAACGATCTCACGCTCTGGTTCGTCTCTCCACAGAGTTCTTCACTTGGTTTGCGAATGGTTTTTCGAACATCCATTGTTGTCGCCGCCATGTTGTTGCAGGCTGTTTTGTTGCCCGCACAGCAACAGGGTTGTACCGCCGCTGCGCCAGTTGCTTCGTTTAAACTGTATGTGAAGCCAGAGCAGTACGCGGCCTACCCACTACGTCAAATCAATGAGTTACTGCCCGGAATGAAGGTGCAGTATCAGCCGCTGCACATTCCGGGAGGCGATCCCGATGATGCCCGCATCGCATTGATTCTGGCGGAAAGTGTGCCTGGAACCGGCAACCAGACCCTGCTGGTGATGGAGCCCAAACGCGCCGATCAGATGGCGGAATGGGAGGTTCCCTTCCGCACCGATATCGTCGCTCTGGTCTTCGGGCCGCAAGGGTTAAGCGAATCCAAGGTGGGCAACCTTGTAAAGAAAGACGCAACACTCGTCAAGGAGCTTGCCAATTACGCGGAGCAGAACCAGAAGATGGAAGATCTTCTGAATGTGCTTTCCTCAGCGGAACGTACGCCTCGGAGTGGAGAGAATCTGGACGCCGCACTGACCGGCTTTGCCGCTCGTCACGGGACATCCATGGCGCAACTGAACCGGAATGCCTCCACTAGTGACCAAGCCCTTACGCTGATGACGGCGTTGAATCCGACGCTGAGCACCTATGATCCCTTGGCGCCGGATTCGTCCCAACGCTTGCAGCAGTCAGCCGGTCTGGCTGCTTCCGTCGCGGGCCTGTTCTGGGGCAGTCAGGTGGGACTTTACGCCGGTGGCGCTGGGCTTTTCCTGAACATGCGCAGCCTGCTTTTTCCCGGTTCCGAGTTTCGTTCGGCACTTCTCCAGGGCGGGGAAGATGAAAAGCTCACCCTGTGCGCCAAGAACGAACAGCGGAAGTCCCGCACGCGCATCGGCTACTTGTGGGCCTCGCGGATTCCGAACGTCTCCGTGCCCGCAATTACGATTGCCGGCATTGCCCATGTCGGCGCCGGGTTGGAAGCGCGTGTGCCTGTAACCCTGAATAGCGGCGTACAGTGGCGTCATGTGGCCCGGGCCCAGCAGTGGCAGTTGGTTTCTGAAGACGGCAAAATCTCTATTCCGGTAAACGTGACACCGGATGCTGCGGCGGGCGCTTTGCGGTTCCCAGTTCCCGAACAAACCCTGCCGGGGCTCTATCAACTGTCTGCCCGATGGGATTGGGAGTTGCTGCGCCCCAATGGTTATGTACAGATTCACCGCCTGGAACGGGGCGGGTCCGCCACGTTGACGAGTCGCAGCCGAAGCAGTCTGATTGATGGCGCCAGCAATGTGGAGATTTCGTTGGAAGGTGGAAGCTTCCGCTTCGTGGAAGAAGCTCGCATCGCACGAAAGAACGATCCCTATTCGACGCCCCGTGTGGTCCCTCACCGTCTGGTGACCCCCAAGGGCAATCCGAATGCGGACCCCAGCTTGTACATTTTGCTGAATGGAGCTCCGCTCGAGCGCGGTGTCTGGCAATTGGCCCTGAAGCAGACCGGCGGCAAGGAACTGAAGGTGGATGTGCCCGTGCTGCCTAAGCCGCCTGTGCTGCAGGGGCTGCCGATCAAAGTAAATCTGGGCGCGCGTGGGTTGCCTATGGATGTCGAAGGTGAGCGCCTGGACTTGATCGAAAAGATTGAGTCGGAAGGCGTCACCTTTACTCCGGCATCGGCGCTGTCAGGGTCTGCTCCCACGGCCTCTACGGCCAACCGGCAGAGCTTTGTGGTGGATGTTTCCACGGATGCCGCACTGCGTGGAAAACGCGACCTACGGCTGCGTTTGAAAGACCGGCCGGACCCCATCACCCTACCCAATGCGGTGGAGATTCTAGGCCCCTTGCCCGAATTGCTTTCCAGCCGTCTGGCGTTTCGCGATCAGAATGGCATTGAACTCCGCGAAGGGGAGTTCCAGGTAGGCGCTCTGGTCACCACCATTCTGCAGGCCAAACACGCGGGGAACGCATCGTCCCTGCGCATGAGCTGCCATGACGCCCAGGCACAGAACGAGGCACTTACCCTGCGTGTCGGCCAGACCAGCCGGGACGCGCGTTTGCAACTGACCGGTGCGGATACCTTTCACCTCACCTTCGACCCCGGCCGTGTCGGGCAGAATGGCTGCAAGTTGGAAGCGAGCCTGGAGAACGAAAACGGCCGTTCCGCAGCCCTACTGCTCGGCAGTGTGGTGCAGTTGCCGAAGCTGGAGGCTCTGGAACTGACCGATGAACTGATGGGCGACGATATCTTTGCCGGTACCTTGGTTGGGGAAGATCTGGAATCGATCGTGGCTGTGGGCTGGGAACCCTCGCGACAAGTTCCGGTGACTGCTGTGCCCCAGCCGCGCGAAGGCGATAGCCGCAAGCAGGAACTGAAGATCGCGCTCCCCTGGCCGTCGCCGACCCCAAGGTCGCCTATCATGATCTGGCTGCGCGACGAAAGTGACGGCCGTCTGACCAAGACTCGGGCCTCGCTATGAGGGGCTGATGCGCAAGCGTATCTCCAGCGCCGATGGATAGGCGGGGCCCGAATGCCGACAGGCCGCTGCGTCCATCCTCGCGTGGTCTTCGTCTGCCGTCCACTTCCAATTGTTTGATAATTAACGTCCAGTCTGTTGGACAGATCCATCCCCGTTCTGGATGATCCCGACGCTCTCGCCAATAATCAGGATGAGCATCGATGAGTACCGAGAACCTTACCCCCAACACTCTGGCCACTATCACTCAGGATGGAACGCTGGCCACCAGCAAGGCTGACATCCTGCTGCAGGCAGAGGCCGTTATCCCCGGCGGCGTGAACAGCTCTTTGCGCAACATTGAGCCCCGCCTGGTGCCATTGAAAGCAGAAGGCGCCTACTTCTGGGACGCCGATGGCACGCGCTACTTGGATTACCACGGCGCGTTTGGCCCCCCGATTTTGGGCCACAGCTATCCGTCAGTAACACGCGCCGTGCAGGAAGCTGTGCAACGCACAGATCAGGTGGGTGTGGGTGTGGGGCCCCACGAAGTGGAACTCTCGCTGCTGATCGCCAAGCACATCCCCTCGGCGGAACGAGTGCTGTTATGCAACTCCGGCAGTGAAGCTACCTATCACGCCATCCGTTTGTCGCGCGCCGTGACGGGCCGCACCAAAATCATTAAGTTCCAGGGCTGCTACCACGGTTTCCATGACGCTGTGGCCATGAATTGCATCAGCCCGGAGGCCAAACTAGGCCAACGCGATCCCTTCTCCAAGGGATCTCACCCGCAGGTGCTGGGCGATACCATCGTCTGCGAATTCAACAATTTAGATTCAGTGGAGACGGCCTTCAAGACCTTTGAAGGGCAGATCGCCGCCATCATTGTGGAGCCAATTCCGCACAACGTCGGTTGCCTGCTGCCAGAGGACGGGTTCCACGCTGGTCTGCGTAAGCTGACCACGCAGTATGGCGCGATTCTGATCTTTGACGAGGTCATCACCGGCTTCCGCCATGCCCTGGGTGGGTACCAGAGCATCTGCGGCGTCACGCCCGACCTGACCACGCTGGGCAAGGCCATCGCCAACGGCTACCCGATTGCCGCTCTTGCCGGCAAGAAGGAGTTCATGAACCGCTTCAATACCCGGTCTGGTGGCGATGTCTTCTTCGCCGGCACCTTCAATGGCCACCCTGTGGGTTCCAGCGCCGCCATCGCCACCATCAAGGCGCTGGAAAGCGAGAACGCGCACGAGTATCTTTTCGCTCTTGGCGACACCATGCGTAGCGGCCTGCGGGAGATCATGAATCGGCGCGGCGTAACGGCGGAAGTCGCGGGCTTCGGTTCGGTGTTTGTGACGTATTTCCTGGAGGGCCCGGTGCGCCGCTACACCGACCTGCTGAAGAACGATGCTGACTTCTTCATCGACTACCGCCGTCGTCTGCTGGCGAAGGGCATCTACAAACTGCCGATGAATCTGAAGCGGAACCACCTATCGCTCAGCCATACGCACGAAGACGTGCAGCTTACCCTGGAAGCGTGTGATGCTGTCATCGGGGAGATGGTAAAAGCATGAATACCAACGGTTTGACGCGGCGGACCTTCTCCGCTGCCATTGCGGGCGCCGCGTTCGCGCCCGGCTTGCGCGCGCAGAAAAAGCAGCTGCGGCTGGGCATTGTGGGCGGTCGTTTCGGCGCGACCTTCCACTTCCACCTGGACCCCGGCTGCGTCGTAAACGCGGTCTGCGACATCCAGGATGCGCCTCTGCAGTTGCTGGCCAAGACCTATAAGTGCAGCAACACATACAAGGACTACGGCGAAATGCTGAAGTCCGCTGAGATTGATGCCGTGGCCATCTTTACCCCGGCCCCTCTGCATGCTGCCATGACCTTGCAGGCAATGAAGGCAGGCAAGCACGTATTCTGCGCCGTACCTGTGGGCTTGGGAGAAGAAGAACTGTTGCAGGTGTTGGACACCGTGAAGCGCACCGGTTTGCGCTACATGATGGGTGAGACCAGCTACTACCGGCCTGCCGTCATCCGTTGCCGAGAGATGGCGGAGCGTGGCGATTTTGGCACCGTGTTCTACGCGGAATCTGAATATAATCACGAAGGGCTCATCAAGTTGATGTTTGACGCCCAAGGGAAACCGACGTGGCGTCATGGATTCCCGCCGCTGATGTATCCCACCCACTGCACAGGCATGATCATTCCGGTAATGCGGGAGCGTCTTGCCGAAGTGACCGCCATCGGCTGGGGTGACAACCACGAAGTGCTGCGGACCAACCGCTACAAGAACCCCTATTGGAACGAGACGGCGTTCTTCAAGACCAGCAAGGGCAATGCCGCGCGCGTCAGCGTCTGCTGGCATGTGGCGGCCAAAGAAGCCGAACGCGGCCAGTTCCTGGGGGATCGCATGTCGTACTACATGGAGCGTCCGGAAGGCGCGCCGGATATGATCGTGCGCATCGGCGAGGGTAATAAAAACGCCATTGATTCCAACGGCTACCCCACGGGCGAACTGCATGCGGAGCGGGACACGAAGCTCGACTTCATGGACCGTCTGCCCGAGCCCATGCGCGTCCGCAGTGGCCATGGTGGTTCCCATACCTTCCTGAGCCACGAGTTCGTCGACGCCGTGCAGAACGACCGCCACCCCAGCGTGAATATCTGGGAGGCGGTGGCTTACACCCTTCCTGGTATCGTTGCGCACAAGTCTGCCATGCAGCGTGGCCGCACGCTGAAGATTCGCGACTATGGCGTGGCCCCCGCGTAGTTGTGGCGGCTGCGTAGTTCCCCAAAGCTCCCTTTGTACTCGGGGACGGCGACCACGGTTGACGCCGTCCCCCATAGGACCTTCGATATCTCCTTCCCCAGCCCCCGTCGTGCTGGCGCTTCCGTTCGGCTTCCCGAACGTGAAGGCTCTCCGTCCAGCGGTTGGCTCGCCGCCAGCCCGAGCATGCATCTTCGTGTCGCGACTAGCGTCCAGAATTCTGGACAATTGAAGTGGGGCGCTTGCGGCGGCCAGTGTTCCGAAACAAGATTGGAGCGTGCTCCGGTGCGTCGTTTCCCGGGCCGGCTTTTTGTGTGGCCTTCTGTGCGGTAACCCATGTTTGATAGCGGGCTAGACCAGTCACTGTTCGTTCTATATCTCGGCTTTACGCTCTTCCTGGGCCTCTGGGTGGCGCGCCGCAAGGCTACGACCTCGCGGGAATACTTCCTTGCGGGCGAACGGCTGCCCTGGTATGCAATCGGTGGCTCCATCATTGCTGCCAACATCAGCACCGAACACTTCATCGGGATGGTCGGTGCGGCCTACGCAGTAGGCTTTGTGGTGGCGCAGTGGGAGTGGGGCAACTGGTTTACCTTTTCCGCCCTGATCTGGATCTTCCTGCCCTTTTACCTGCGTGGCGGCATCTACACCATGCCAGAGTTCCTAGAACGCCGATACAACAAGACCTGTCGTTACATTTTTGCCGTGGCCTCGCTGGTGTTGTGGATTGTCGCCCAAATGGCGGTGGTGATGCTGGCTGGCGCCAAAGCCATGCAGGGCATGTTTGGCTTCGATCCCATCTACACCATTGCCATCCTGACGGTGCTGGCGGGCAGCTATACCATCTACGGCGGGTTGATTTCTGTGGCCTGGACGGACTTCATGCAGTTCGTTGTGCTGATGGTCGGCGGCTTGATTGTGGCCATCATTGGTCTGGACCGCGTGGGCGGCATCATGAACCTGATGCACGATCTGCCAGACAAATTCCGCATCATCTATCCCGCGACCGACCCGGACTACCCGTGGTTCGGGGTCTTCACGCTCTTCCTTTCCATCGGCATCTGGTACAACTGCACCAACCAGTTCATCGTGCAACGATGTCTGGGCGCCCGCAGTGAGTGGGATGCCCGCATGGGTGTGGTGTTCGCGGGCTTCATGAAAGTGTTACTACCCTTCTTGGTGGTAATTCCCGGTATCGTGGCCTTCCAGTTGTTCCCAGGCCTTAGTGACCCCGACCAGGCCTATCCGCATCTGGTGAAAGAACTGGTGCCGGCGGGCTTGGGTGGCGTGGTGATGGCAGGCATCGCCAGCGCCTTGCTTTCGCATCTGAGTTCGGTGCTGAACTCGTCCAGCACGGTCTTCACCATGGACCTCTACCGGCCTTTCTTTGGTGAGAACAAACCGGATCATCACCTCGTGACCGTTGGCCGTTGGAGCGCCTTTGTCATTCTGACCATCGCCATGGCCCTTGCCTTGTGGATGGCGCGTGGCCAGCACAGCGTGTTTGTACTGATTCAGAATGTGGGCGCATGGGTCGCTGCTCCCATCGCCGCCATTTTTCTATTGGGGGTTTTGTGGAAGCGCGCAACTGCACAAGCCGCAACCACCGTGTTGATTTTGGGTTTCCCCTATACTGCATTTGTTGAGTTTGTTCTTTTCCGTTATGTAGGGTGGCTACAGCCTTATGACAACTATCTGAATCGCACCTTTGTTGTTTGGGCTACCTGCATGCTGCTGATTGTTGTGGTTTCGTACCTTACCCCAGCGCCGAGCCTGGCGCAAACGGCAGGCACCACCTGGTCGCTGAGCTATCTGCGGCTGCCTGAGTCTGAGCGGTTGATCTACCGCGGTTGGAAGAGTCTCTACCTGTGGTGGGGGCTGCTGATCGCGCTGGTTGCCGTGCTGTATGGGTATGTGATTTGGTTCCAGTTCTGGGGCCCGGGAAAATCGATTGGATGAGGAGCAACCTATGCCAGCCTCGAAGACGGTACCTGCAGTAGAACGTGCGCTCGATATCTTGGAGGCTCTGGATGTCTCCCGCAAGGGCATGGGCATTTCGGAGATCAGCCGCAAGCTGGACATCCCGCGCAGCACGGCGCACATCCTGATGCTGACGTTGGAAAAGTACGGTTACGTCACCAAGAACGCCACGGACCGCAACTACATTCTCGGCACGCGCGTGTATCACCTGGGACGCGAGATCATTCGCAATCAACAGTTGCCCCAGGTTGCGCTGGAGCCCATGAAGTGGCTGGCTTCGAAAAGCCGCCTTACCTGCCATCTCTCTATCATGGAAAACGGCCAGGCCGTCTATGTGCAGAAGGTCGAGGGGCCAGGCTTCATTCACTTTGATACCCGCATCGGCAAGCGCACTAATCTACACTGCACTTCGGTGGGTAAGGTGCTGTTGTCCTTTGGGCTGGAGTCTCAACGAAAGAAGTTTTTCTCTGCCCAGACCTTCGCGCACTATACGCGCAACACCATCACATCCGCCGCCGACCTGAAAGTGGAACTCGGCAAAGTACAGGCGCAAGGCTGGGCGCTTGATGACGAAGAAGAGGAACTGGATGTGCGCTGTCTGGCCGTGCCCGTGTTCAATCCGAATGGGGAACTGCTGGCAGCCCTCAGCGTGACGGGGACGGTGGGGCAGATTCCGGATGGGGCCATTCCGAACTTGGCTGCGCTGTTGCAGCAGGCATCCGCGCGTATCTACAACTACGTGGGTACGCATCCCATGACGGAAGAACCTGAGGAAGACGAAGCATGAGTAAGCAACTGCTCGCGGGAACTGGGCGAGCCGATATCACGCCGCCGCCTGGCACGCCGCAAGGCGGCTGGGGCGCGCAGACGCACCAACGCGGGTCTTTCGCAGATATGCCGTTCTATGTGACAGCGCTGGCGCTGCAACAAGGGGATGAAGTTGCACTGATTCTAGATGCGGATGCGATTGGCTTTGACGCCGAATGGACCCATCGCATTCTGGATGAGGTCGTCCGCACCACGGGTCTACCCAAGGAACGTATCCGCTTCGGGTGCACACACACCCATTCCGGCCCCAACACCTTTCGGATTGCAAATATCCGCGAAGGGCTGGATATGGCGGTTGCCTATCTGGAGTCGCTTCCCAGTCGCGTTGCAGGAGCCGCCTGGCAGTCGCTGCAGAATCTGAAGCCAGCGCGTATCGGCGCTGCATCCGGAACTTGTGGTATCAATGCCCTGCGTCGCGTATCCGTGGATGGGCAAGTCGTTGTCGGTAGCAACCCGGGAGCGCCTCGGGATCAGACACTGCAAGTTGTTCGCATCGACGGGCTCGATCAAATGCCGATTGCTGTCCTGATGCACTATGCCTGCCACGGCACTACCATCGCCTGGCAGAGCGATGCCTTCACACCCGACTTCCCTGGACCGGCACGTGCGGTGGTCGAACAACATCTCGGCGGACGCTGCCTCTTTCTGCAAGGGGCAGCGGCAGATCTTGGCCCGCGGGAAGGGTTCACCGGCGATCTGAAAATTTACCGCAAGATGGGTTTGGAACTCGGCTTGGCAACGGCGCATTTGGCGGTCAGCATCGATACGCGCACAAGGCAACGTAGCTTCGACCGTGTGATTCGTAGCGGCGCGGATATCGCGCTCTACCGTTACGAAGACGTGGATACTGAGGCTCCCCTGCTGCGGATGTTGACGCGGGATACGCGATTGCCTATCCGGAGCTTCCGGCCCCTTGCTGAGCTGGAAGCGGAACTGCAACGGTTGCGTGAGGAAGCGACAGCCTTGAAGCAGGCTGGCCGCATTGAAGAGTTTGCCGTCACCAACGCGTTGGCCACACAGATGGGATGGCGCGCCGGGAATGCCCGCACCTATGCGGGGCAGAAGGGGACTCCCTGGCCGTTGCAGGGTATTCGCATTGGCGATGTCGCGCTGATCTCGGTGGCAGGGGAGCCGTTCTCCTGCACGGGCCAGGCCATCGTTGCAGAGTCACCCTTCGCCCATACCTTGTTTTCGGGATATACGAATGGAGGCTTCGGCTACATTCCAGATCGGAAGTCCTATGCGGAAGGCGGCTACGAAATCGAAGCAACTCCATTTGCTCCCGGAGCAGCGGAGCATTTGGCAGAAGAGGCTCTACAGCTTCTGTCTGATTTGAAGCGCTAAGGAGAGACCATGAAAATAACCAAGATCTCTACGCACGTGGTGAACGCCCGCATGCGCAACTGGGTGTTCGTAAAGGTGGAGACCGATCAGCC